>Ga0126378_10000082_pt1 | contig 69469 bp, 103 predicted proteins | sample PanSoiMetPlot_23_FD_92587 | JGI IMG/M metagenome (GOLD analysis project Ga0126378, IMG submission 92587) | Tropical forest soil microbial communities from Panama - MetaG Plot_23 | ecosystem: Environmental > Terrestrial > Soil > Tropical forest > Bulk soil | place: Panama | collected 2016-02-17 | reverse complement strand
GGTCTGCATCAGCGCGTCCATGTGATCGGGTGAAAACCCGAGCCGGTCCTTTAGATCGCTTTTGGGCTCAAGGATCATCTGCTCGGTGTTCTCCTTGTAGCCATAGGTGATTTCTGTCAAGGCGCGCGAGAGTTCGGGAATATCGGGGATCGCCCCGCCGCGTTCGAGCCATCCTTTGAGTTCCATCGCCATTTCGGTACGCTTGTTAAAATAGCGCTCCTTTAAGTGAGCATTGCCGTTGTAATGCACTGGAATCGGCGCATAGCCCTGGCGTTTTAATTGGTCGATCCAGCCCCAGCCAAACCCGCCGGTGGCGTCGATAAAGCACGCATCAGCCTCCCACTCGTCCCATTTGCGCGAGACCTCGCCGGCACCGATCAGCGAATCGATGTTGCGGTATTGCAGCGGGCGATAGGCGGCGAGCCCCTCGCGCGGAAAGATGATCGACGAATCATCGCCCTCGCGGGCGACATCAACCCCGAGAATCCGCGGGGCGCCGCGCAGGTCAAAATCGCGGTAATGCCGGCGGGTCGCGGTCTCGACGACATCGAGGGGGATCAGCTGGTTGATCCCGCCCGGCGGAAAGCGGCCAAAGACGTTGGCGAGTACATAAGGTGATTCGCGCCCGTACTGGGCGATCATGTCGCGCGCCCATTTGACATCGACCCGGGAAGCGCGGTCGGGGTCATCGGGGTCGCCGGTGATGTGATAGGTGCGCCAGCCGTGGCCTCGAGTAACCGAGGCGTGCAGGGCGCCGCCGATCTGGGTCGGGTTGCCGGCCTGCATGATGTGGCATTCGATCCCGGTCGCGAGTGCCGCTTCGGCCGCCGCCATCACCGCCAAGGGCATACCGCCGGTCTCATCAAGGATGAACATCACATAATCGGCATGAAACCCGGCCAAGGTCTGCGCCTGAACCTCAGAGGTCGCCTTGCGATCCCAGGTGCGCGCCGACATAAACCAGGTCTCGGGGTTCTGCCGCGCATAGATGCGGTTGCGCTGCCACTCAAACATCGACTTTAAAAGCTCGGATTTGTTGCGCCAGTGCGCCATCTCCTTCCACAGCCCGTCCTGCAAATTTTGTCCGGTGATCGAGGTCGCAGCGATCTGTGCATGCGGGCGGGTCAACAGATAGTTCCACGCGAGCCACGCCTCGACACAGGTCTTGCCCGGGCCTTTACACGCGACGAGCGCCTGCTTTTGGCTACTCGGGAAATCGGCGAGCACGCGATCCTGCCAGCCGTCCGGGTCGGCGCCAAAGAGCTCGCGCACCATTGTCGGCGGCTCTTCCCACCATTTGATAAAGGCGCGCTTGTGGCGCTCTGAATTGTGGGCGGAACGGCTGCGCATCGCGCAGACAAATCTGCGCCGCGCGCGTGATGGCAAACATCAGATATATCTACAAAATAAATTAGCCGAGTTGAGAGGGATAGGCCTCGCAGAGATCAAAGCGCCAGTTCGACAACCCCATTTCCTTCATGACTTTTGTATCATTCCTTAGGCGCGGAAGCGCATCGTCGGGACCCAATATGCTCGCACCGACAGGGGTCTGAATGTTTGCGTGGACGGCTTCTCATCTAAAGCCACCGCAGCATCGCCCACACCCCCACCGCCGCCAGACCGAGCACCGCGGCGGTCCCGAACCCGAGGATCAGCGCCTCGCGCATCTGCGTGCTCACCAGGGCCTCGAATAAAACAGCCACGGACAATCCCCGGCCCGGTCCCAAACCAAACACGGGTACAAGCCGTCCAAAATCGCATAGAGCCTGCGCGCCTCTTCACGACTATCCAGAACGATCGGCCGCGATAGCCACAACGCCGCCGGCGACGGGCAGTCCCGGTAGGTCCCCAGCTGCTGCGCCCGCGTTATAGATATTCCCAGCTGACGCGCGATGGCCGTATAGGTCGCCCCGCGCCAACGCGCATGCCGTATCCGCCGCGACCGCTCCCACCGCCGCTGCGCCCGGGCAACCGATCGCGGCAGACTCTCGACCCACTCGCTCACCCGGTCTGCCAATCGGTGTGAAATTCATGCCCGCAATTCGGACATCGGGTCTCCTCTGCCGGAACCGCCTCGCCGCTCAGCCGCTTGGCGAGATCGTCGAGATTGATCTCACCCGATACCTTTATATATTGGCACCCGTCAAAGACGCGGACCTTCTCCGGCACCCACAAAACCGGATATCCACGCTCTTCGGCTTGCCGGAACAACTCCCGCTCGATCACCGTGCGCACAAATTCGGTGTGCTTCATCCCGCCCTCTTAAACAGCCGACACCAATACTGCGGATCGATCCGCCCCGGCGTCGGCGACCCCGCCACCGACACCAGCTCGCAATTCTCCCGGCTGCCAATGAAATACCGGCACAGCCCGCACCGTGAGTTCGGGTGCCCGCGCGAGTAATCGACCTCAGCCTTGGGCTTTTTCACGCATGCCCCGGTTCGCGATGCGGCGGCGGCATGATCTTGAGATCGGAGATCAGCGAATTGCGCAATTTCTCGATAATCCGGTCCTCGCGGGAGGGATGACCATTGCACGCCCCGCACAGCGCATGAACTATGGCTTCCGAGGGATTATCGCAATAGGGGGTGAGCACCAGCCACAGCACCGGCAGTGCCGCCGCCGAAAACTGCTGATCACAGGTCAGACACAAGAGTTCGCGCTTTGCCAAAAGCAGCTGGCGCATGCTGTGCTCCAGAGCTCCCAGCATCTTTGCCGCCCGCCGATCCCAACCGATCCGCGCCACCAGAGCCAGGGCCAAAACCGCCGGCGCGTCAAACGCCTCAAGCTGCCACACCCCCTGCCCTTCGGCATGAAGCCGGCGCACGCTAAGCTTGCGGGTTTTTGACATTACGCCTGGCCCCAAAGATCTCGTGGATGCTGCGATAAGGGAAGACCCGCACAGCACTCGCCCCCGCCGGCACCTCCTGCGTCGTCGCCACGATATTGATCGCCGCCCCGAGATCAGCGGCCTCAAAGGTCACTTCCTTCTTCTTAGACACCCCGTCCCGGTAGATCGCGCGGAAGATCATGTCTGGTCTTCCGGCAAGGGCCTGCCAATCGCCCGCCACCCCTTACGCTCCGGACAATCCTCCGGCAGCGCGCAGATCCCGTGGTTCTTCGCAATGCAAATCGGGCAGATCGCCTCAAGTACGGTGACCTCGGCTTTGCCCAAAAGATCAGCGCACAGCATTTCCGGCGACATCCCCAACTCAGCCGACATTTCAACTGCTTTCTCCGGCGTCTCCGGCGGCCGGTACCGCACCGCCGCCTTGCGCCTGATCAGCCCCCGCGCCCGCAGCACCGCAAAGGTCCGCCGCACCACCGGATCAACCTCACAGGCGACCGGAACCACCGGGCCAAACCCGTGCGGCACACCAGCACTCACATGCGGCTCAACCCGATCCCCCGGCGGCCCCTGATAAATCCGCCCGTCCCGCACATAAAACGCAATCCCCAGCGCATCCGCCATCCGCTGAGCCTGCTCCCGCAATTCCGTCGTTTCAGTCATGCACGACCCCCTCAATCGCCGGCCCGGCCTCGCTTGGCGATCCTTTCCCGCGCACGCCCTAACCATCCCTCTTCGTCGAGGATCGATAGCGTGACCTCTCGTGCTTCATCAATGCCGCGATGATACTCCGTGTCCGCCAGCGCTTGCATTTGAGGAATGATTAGCCGGCCCAGCTCGGCAACGTTGTCCGCGAACGGAGACATCCATATGCCAGTCTTGCGGATCGCATCAGCCCAGATTTGAGCGGCATTTTTGGTCGTTTGTGTCTGGTCAGTCGTCATGCAGGGCATCGCCGCACCTAGTTGAGCACGCCGCTCTTGGCGAGCGATCTGATAATCACAGCTTCCACTTTCTCAATTTCCTCTTCATCCAAGGCCACACATCCGCGTTCGTGGAGTGCCGCAAGAAGCGCCTTCACGACGTGGTCGACGATTGCCTGGATGCCGTCTACTGTCATCGGGGGTTTGCTCAGGTGTTGGGAAAGGGGTTGGGGCCGTTGAAACCCTGTTCTTCGTGCGCGAGGGTTAGATTGTTCCAGCGCTCCCATGCGTCACGCATCAGCTTCCAGTGTGCCAGCCGGCGCTCTTCCCTCATCTTCCCTTCTCCTTCCCCCTCATCTTCCGCGGCCTCCCCCGCAATACCGGATACCGCTGCTCATTCCCTACCCCCTGCTCACGTCGCTCTCCCCCTACCCCTTCCCCGTCCCCGCGATCCTCCCGCCACCGATGCCGCTGCCAGCCCCAGTGCCCCTTCCCACACTCCTCACACCGCGGCGCCCTCATCTCAACCCCGCCGACGGCGACGCCGCATCGCATCCCGCGCATAATCCCGACGCGCGTCGCAAAATCCACACTCACCCTTCGGCGCATACAATACCGCCGCCTTCTCCCGAACCCCAGACCGCGCCGACTCCGCACGGGGACGCAAAATCTCAACAGATGCCACCGCCGGTGGCGGCGCAGTCTGCTCCCGGATACCCCCAAATCGGTGCCCCTCAAATGACCAATGCGCCACTCCACATAACCGACATACAGGCGCCTTCATCTCATTCCCTCTTATGTAATCTCCCCCCCTATCATATCATGTTGTGTAACGGCAAGCCCCGATCACCCCCAAAATTCCCAGAAAAATTTCCGGCAAAAACCCGCCCCGAGATGAGTGCGAGGTAGCGGCCATCTTCGAGGCCGGCGCCCCCAAGCCGGGGAGGGGGTAGGCAGGTAATGGGTCGAGGCATTGCCTCACGTGAGGATGGTCAATAGTGTGGGATGGGTCATTAGGCCATTTCTAAGCCTTTGACAGCATTATTGTATTTACCGCAGTGAGGCGGAGGATATATCCGCCAATTTGCGCATTTTAGGCATGTAGCACGCTTATGTAGCACGTGCGGACGCACAATGTGCGCAGTCTGCCGATTTTGAACCGTCTCCGCCTGAGATTAGGGATGTGGCGTGGCTTTGAGTTCACTGTGTGTGCGCGCGGAAGTGTGTGTTGAGGGTAAGGGGATAGGAGTTTAAGGGGATGAGGAGGATGAGAATGTTGTGTGGGTGTGCGGATAGGCTTGGCGCGCGGTGTTTAGGTGTGAGGTTTTGCGAGCGTGAGGGGTTGTGCGTATGTGTGAAGGGTGTGAGGATAGAGGAGTTAGGGTGTTGGTGCACGGGGATGAGCGGGTTGGGCTCGTCGGTTTGATTTGCGTTGTGCTGCGATTTAGGGGTTGACATTCACGTCGTGTGTTCTTACGTTAGAGGTGAGCTGGTGCAATGCCGGTGAAAGCGGAGGAGTCCGGAGCATGACATTCACCTATAGCGGCTGGATCGACGAGCAACACAAAGCGATTAGCGCAGAACTTGACGCGCTCTTTCGCAAGCAAGGCTATCGGTCGGATTTGGCGCTATTCGCGATCCCGAGCAAGGGCGCGCAGGCTGGTAAGCTCGTCATCAGCGACGAGACGATACCGGGTTGCGACGTAATCGCGTTTCCCGCGCAGGGAACCAACGTGTCGGCGGTCCCGCGCTCGCATTTGCGCACCCTGTTATGGCACGCTTGTCGGCACGTGCCGATTTGCCCCACTGAATAAGGACGCAGCGTGCGCCCTTGCACCCTAAGAGCGGAGGAGTCCGGAGATGAAACTATTAAAGAGCAAGCCTTTCGGCAAGCGCAGACAGATTGTTTACACCAACCTAGAGCATTGCAGCACTATTCGGCCGCTCGTTGATAGTGACACGGGCGCACGGACTGTCGGTCTGACGGTTGAGGGCGCTGATGGCTATGTGTATATGCTGACGCTGACGTACGACGACATAGCCCACCTTGATCAAGCCTACCATTCATAGCGGAGGAGTCCGGAGATGACACGCATGACAGAAAGCGGTGAAGATCTCCTCGACATGCGGGATATCACCGATCGGTTTGAAGAGCTTGAAGACCAAGAGGAGCGCGACGAAGGCGACGAGGAAGAATATGAGGCGCTTGCCAATCTTATACGGTCGCTTAAAGGCTATGGTGGGGATCACCAATGGCGCGGTGACTGGTACCCCGGCGCACTGATCGAAGACAGCTATTTCCAAAAGTATGCTGAGGAATTGGCTGATGAGCTCTACGGAAGAGAGATCGGTGGCGCAAAATGGCCGTTCTCTTGCATTGATTGGGAACAAGCCGCCCGCGAGCTACAAACCGATTATTCGACCGTCGAATACGGCAGTTTCACTTACTGGTATCGCTAAGAGCGGAAGATGCACAATGAATTTTACGGCCAGCAGCGCCGCTAAGCACCGGCTTTGCTATCTGATTATCCTGGCGCTTCTGACACCGCTTGCCGCAGCGGCCCAGCCATGGGGCGGGAACGGCATGATGACAATGGCGAGCCCCGGCGGCGGGGGACCACCACCATCCTTAGTTCTGCCAGCTGTAAACAACGTCAGTGCGAATTGGCAAAAGGTGGGGCTTTTGTCGCTCGGCGGCATTCCCAACCGAACGACACAGTGCAATGCGACGGTCACTCCTAGCGGGCTCACGCCACCCGTCGCTAACGATGATGCGGCAAAGATCAATGCAGCGATCAGTGTATGCACCGCTGGTCAAGTTGTTCAGCTCGCTGCCGGCACCTTTCAAATAGACCAGTCCGAATATATCTTGCTGAACAAAGGCGTTACGCTGCGTGGTTCCGGTAGCCCAACAAACACGTGCGGCACTCCAGGCGGCGCGCCATGCTGGCCTACCGTCCTAAACGTCTATAATGGCGCCATTCCGGATTGGAGCATATCGAGCACAACCGCTGGGACTAACTGCGGTGTGGACACGGCGCACTTGGTCCCGTGCTCCGCTCCCACCGGGGCCATACTGATCTCGCCGTCGTCGGTTTACAATTGGGCCTGGGCCGGTTGCGGCTTTGGATCGACACCGACTGGCTGTGGCACCACCATCGATGCAGACGCAGCTCAGGGCGCCACCACAGTCCAAGTTCATTCGACGACGAACTTCTCGGTTGGCGGATGGGTGCTAATTGATGAGGATCCGCAGATGGTGTCGACCGCAAATCCGACGGGCGGCGCCAACATTCAGGCATCGTCCGAGTTTCTTAATTCTACAAGCTCCCCTGCCACGATGCGGCTCGCCAATCCCGACGCGTCGAGCAATTACAGCTTCGCCCCCAATCGAGTAAACCAGGAAATTCACCTCGTCACGGCGATTGGCGCGGGGCCATGCCCGGGTGCTGCTTGCACCCTGACATTCGATAGTCCACTTAGTCTGGCCTTCCGCCAGAGTGGCTCCCACAACGCGCAGGTATATTGGCCGACTGTACAAAGCGGCGGTGCAGCCAATCCCTTTGTCAGTCAAGCAGGGGTCGAGAACTTATCGATCACCAAGCCAGCGAATGGCGGCGTCCATCTGCAGTTCGCCGCTAATTCTTGGGTGACGAATGTCGAAGTCGGCAACTGGATTGCCGGAGCAGTTGATATCTTGTTCTCCGCGCGTAACCAAGTCGAGGCTAATTACTTCCACGACTGCACAGACTGCGAGAACAATGGCGCCGAATATCCATTTGATATTAGTATGGCATCCACCGAGAACCTCGCTCAGAACAACATCATTGTACGCGGTGGCAAAGGTATGGTGGGTCGCGCTGCCCCTGCTAACGTGGTCGCCTACAATTACGTCGATGACACCTTCTATATGCAGTCCGTTATCGGCGACTATTGGATGGACATGGGGGTAAACGGCTCGCACTACGCTGGCACCCACCACTTTCTGTTTGAAGGCAACGAAGCGTCGAACTGCGACAACGACGAGACCCACGGCAATGCCATTTATCACACCTATTTCCGCAACCACTGTAGGGGCATTCGGGCGACCTTCACCGATCCGAGCCAAGCTCATACGGTCAACGACTCTGTCGCTAACGGATGTTGGGGGCAGGGTGGTGGCGCCTCGCCTCCGGTCACCCAGTGTGCGCCGCTGCGTGCTGCGGGACCCATGGCGTTCGACTATTGGCTGGCCTACGTCGGCAACGTGCTTGGCCTGTCAGGAGTAACAACGAGCGCTAATGGATGGGTATATCAGTGCGTGCCTTCGAACAAGTGTATCTGGATGAGCGGATGGGTGGGTAGCGAATGGCCCGGCCCTGATCACAATTTGACCGCCGCCGCCAGCCCGGCTTTCATCTTCCGCAACGGCAATTATGACTACGTAAACGGTGCCGTGCCCGATTGGGCCGCGGGCTACTCCAACAGCTTGCCGAACTCGCTTTATGTGTCCGCCAAGCCAGCCTTTTTCACCGCGAACTATCCATCCTGGCCGTGGGTGACACCGGAGAACGGGACGACGCCGATACAAAGCGGTTGCGGCGGCACCTGCTCGGGACTTCCAGCCAAGGCGCGCTTTGACGCTGGGACGCCGTTTACGCAGCCTTAGACCAAGATGGCGCAGCAGCTGGAGACCTAGCCATGCCCGAACCGCTGTTCGCCCGCGTCGCTGCGGCCCTCTATCCCGATCTCTGGGTATCAAATCGGGTAGTAAGTCTGGCCTCGGCGCTTGATGTCGATCAGCGCACGGTCGAACGATGGTACTCGGGTGCGATGTTTCCGCCAGCGGGAGTGTGGAGCGATCTAGATTCCTTGCTGGCGGAAATGGCGCAGCCTTATTTGGATATGCGCGCTGAGATCGCGCAGATGCAGGAGAAATCACGATGAAACACTTGTGCGCGGCGGTCGCGCTCGTTCTGGGTACGGCGCTGTCGGCGCAGGCGCAATCGGCCTACGACCGCGGATACAATGCCGGTTATAACGACCTCTATGTGCCGTTTGACCGACAATTTGGCACCAACCCCTATGCCCAGGGTTATCGGGCAGGGCGAGACGACAGCTTTGACGATGACATGATGATGTTAGAAAGGCAGCGGCAGCAGGATCGCGCTCTGCGCGATGAGGAAGAGAGAAGAAACTAATCCTCTTTCGGATCGGCCCGCACCGCTGACCCATTTCGAGCAACCACACTGGGCCGAGATGGGACCGCGGCCGGTGTCGATCTTTCACCCATGAACCCTAAAGAGGAAATCCTAGCCTAGGCGGGGGTTATGCCCAAAATCCCAGCGCCACCCCAGCAAGATAGATAATCACCGGTGCGGCAAGCGTGAGAATCACGATTGAGAAGATATCCATAGTCCTTCGGGGGTTTACTCGTCAATGAGCTTTTGCTTTTGCTCTTTCTGGCGCAACTCGATCGCGTCGAGGACCAGGCGCTCAAGTGACATGTTGACGTTGAAATCGCCGTCGATACGGTCGCCATACACCTTGGGCAGCAGCCGACCGAGAATCCACTGGTCGGTGTTGACCATCAGCTTGACCGCAGCCGCGTTCTCAGCGTTGGCGGTGCGCGAAAGCGTTTGAAGATGGTCAAAGATCTTATGCGCCCGCATTTCTTTGGCCTGCTCGTAAGCTTCGCGGAAATCGGGCTCATCTTTAAGCCACTGATAAATTGTCATTTCCGAGTTTATGCCGGCGCGCTCGGCCGCCTGCACCCTCGTGCTGTTTTGCGCGATTTCGTAACAGAAGATCATCGCGCGCCGATGGTTGTAGCGGGCATCAAAGCGCGGCAGCTTGGGCAAATCCTTCTCAGGTTTGCTGTAGGTCGGTCGGCGTTGCTGGGTCATGCGCGGATTATCACATGCTAACCGAGTTTATGCAAAATCCGGCTCTATGGGCGGTGATCTTTCCCGGTCTGCCGCTGATCGGATATGGCATCGGCTATTTTCATGCCATCCTCCATCTATCCCGCAACATCGCCGCCGCACGCCGCGCAGTCAAACGCGCCGAGGCATGGGCGGCCTATCAGCAGGCGATCCGATGAGCCAATCCGAACATCCTGAATTGACCTATAATTTTGCCGATTTTGAGCTCGGGTCGGCTCTTGAAGATCCGATCGTCAAGCTTGAGGACATGGTTGAGGATGCCAACCGATCACTCAAAACCATCATGGGTCTGCGCGGGGCCGTCATCGATTTGCTCAAGGAAGCCTTTGCCGCCTTTAAGCGCGAGGGGCGCTGGGACTTCGAGGGCACCTATATAGAATGGTGGCCAAAGTTTGATGCCCAATTCTGGCCGAACAGTTTCCCGATAGACATACGCCTGACACCGGTTGACCTTGTTCAATCCGTGGCCCGGCAATTAAAGGATGTGTCCCACCCGGACGACATCAAAATAATACGCGATATGTTGGAGGTCTGGCGAACCGCTCTTGATGAGAGCGAGAAATTGCTCGCCGACCGATGATCCGCCTTTTGGCCTTTGCCGCCGCGCTGCTGCTGACGACTTCGGCGTGCCACGAGGAGAAGCCCGTACCGCGCGAGGGCGTGCTCGCGAGCCTGCCTGGCTGCATCAATGGCCATCCGGCGCATCGCCGCACCGATGTCACCTATGGCGGGCTCCAGCCCCTGCATGGCTACCAACGCGACCATTATGTTAGCCTTGAACTCCTCGGCCCCGACACGCGCGCGAATGTCCACTATCAGGTGCTTGCCTTCGCACATATGAAGGATGGCGACGAGCACCGCGCCGGTGAATGGTACTGCGCCCAAATCATGACGTTGCCGCAGGGGCGAGCTTGGCTCGCCGAGCGTTGGCCGCTCGATGCCGCCCACGGCTATGACCGAGACTAGCCCTGGCGCCAATAGAGAGAGCCGCCTGATTGGGGCGGCTCTTTCTTTGGTACCCGAGAAGGGCTGATCGAGGATCGCGCTCCTGGGGCTCCGTAGGGGTTTTTGCTCAGACCTGTGAGATGGGTCACACTCTCGGCGACCCACTCATACTATCTTGAACATCGGGGGATCTGAGCGGGCTGGCACCGTGCCGGGTGTCTGGCCCTAAAGGGAGCCCTGGTATGAAGTACGTCCTCACCGCAGTCGGTTGCCTCTTGGCGCCGGCAGCGCTGACCCTGCCTGCGGCAGCAGTGGCGCAGAATTGTAGCAATCCCGAAACCGCGATCTTTGATTCCTCAAAGCCGACGCCGGTTTGCGTCGGTGATCTTATTCAAGCCAGCCCGCCCTTGGTGCTCCGCACGATCAACGGCTCGCCCGCACAAGTTGGCGGCGTGACGACTTGGAGTTCAACGGGTTCGACGCCCGTCATTCTCGATGTCGACAAATTCTTGGGTATTCCCCCCTTGGCGACATTTGTCTATCTGACGGCAAATTGTAGCGGCACGCCGTACCTCGTCGTCGATATAACGTTGCCCCTCAGTCATGCGTGGAGCGATTGGAACAAAATCCTATGGATCGCCGATCCCTCGAACTATCAAACACAATGGCAATTCTCCCATCAATTTGGTGGTCCCTACTGCTATACAGGTACATCATCAATTGAAAATATAATGCCCGCGATTGCGGTCAACCACACTCTGGTGTCGCGGCTGGTCAGACCGCTCCGCTGAAATCAAAGGGGCCGGTATCTTGTCTCAGTTACCGGCCCTATTCGCCGCAGGCACAGCAGCAAAGGCGGCAGCGATAAAGCGGCGAGCGTCAGCAGCAGACCCGGCCAGCCGACCAGCGGCACCACAAAACCCACCAGCTGGGCGGTGAGCATCGTGCCGAGTTGGTAGCTCAGCGCCACCAGCGCGATCGGCCGGGCGCGGGCCGCCTGCGGATAAGGTGCCGAGGCCCACACATTGGCGGTTGGCCCGACCACCCCGTAGCCATAAGCAAAACCAAAGCCGGCCACCAGAGCCAGCCCACCCAAGAGCCCGAGAAATCCGGCGATGTAGGCAACCAGCCCGCTGATGATCACCAGCTGCGGCGCCAACTGCCCAAGGCGCTTCAACCCTTGCCAGCGGATCAAGCAGAGCACAACCGCAAACGGCATCCAGAACCAGGCGACTTGACCGACCACCAGCACCACAAAGCCACTGGCAAAGCCGTAGCCGACACCGCTGATCATCATCGCCAGACACGGCAGCCAGATCCGGCGATCGCGCAACAGCGCCAGATAGCCGGCGACCTCGGCCGGCGCCCGCGAGCTCGGCGCCAGGGCGAGGTTGAGAAGCATCGCCAGCAGCGCCGGAACCGCGGCGAGAGCAAAAAACCCGACATCGCCATAATGTCCCAGCGACCACATGCCGATGGTCGGACCGGCAAAGGTCGGCAACAGCAGCATCAGGCTATACATCGCGATGGCGTGGGCGCGCTCGTTGTCGAGCACACTCGCCTGCGCCAGCAATGTCCCGGACGGGTTGATCAGCCCGCCGCCAAGACCGCGGCTCAGGCTCAATACCAAGAGCGGTGCGGGGGCAAAGCCGGATAACGGCATCGCCAAGAGGCTGCCAATTGAGACTGCAAAGCCCACGAGCATTGTTGATTTGGCGCCAAAGCGGCCCATTAACGGGCCGCTCAGCACCGCGGCACCGACGAGGCCGATCGCGTACACCGTGAAGATCCAGCCGATCAGCGGCAGTGGCAGCTGATGCGCCCTAAAGACCGCCGCTAGGATCGTCACCTGGCTTGAGGTCGCACCCCAAGCCAAACCGCTCGCCAGCAGTAGCCGGTAATCACGGGTGTGAGATCGGTCCGGCATTTTGTGTTGACTGCTCGCGCCAGTGCTCACGTTTTTTCTCCGCCCATTCCGCCAGCAGGCGGTCAATCTCTTCTTCAGTCTGGGGCTCGAATATCTCGGGCCAGCTGCGCTCGAATCTTGTGCTCTGTTTGTTCATGTCAGAAAAACCTCACTTGATCTTCACTCGCCTGGTCTTGCGGCAATTCGCCAAGATCGGTGACGACGCCGGGGCAAATCCGGCAGGCGGCGAGCCCCTCCTGGGCGAACCAGCGACAGACCGAGCGGATACCGCATTTCTGCGGCGCGGTTTTGGGAAGCTTAGCAATGACCCGCTGTACCAAGCTGCAGGCGCCGTCACCTTCGGCCCCGGTCTCTTCGGGCCGCCAGTGCGGACATGATCCTTTCGCACACCGCGCAGCGAGTCGGAACACCTCACGGGGTGTCGCCGGCAGTGCTGCTTGCGCGTGCGCCGTGGTGAACGGCTCGGGTGGCACCGGGATGACCTGCGGGCGCTCGGGTGTGCCAGCGGCTATGCCCCACACCACCACGCCGGGCCAGTGCGGAGGTGCGGCTGGGCAAGAGAGAGCGGGCCGCCGCAAGGCGGCCCCTCCCACGGTGCTATTATTCCTTGACGTCACCGCCGCCGCCAAAGCGCATGTCACCGCCACCGCCAAAGCGCATGTCACCGCCGCCGCCATAGCGGATATCGCCACCGCCGCCAAAGCGCGCGTTATAGAGCTTGTCTTGCGGCGGTGTTTGCTGCTGCAGCGCTCGCACCTGAATGGCGCGGCTCACCGCTTGGTCAAGAGCGGCCCGAAAGCCGCTGTCGACCAGGATGCCCACACCTCCGGCCGCGAGGATCGCGGCGGCACCAACACTGATTTTTATCGATTTCCTCATCACTTGGCTTCCTTACTCACCTGGGGTTTCGCCGCGGCAGACCCGGTGGTGAGACCCGGGTTTCGGGCTCGCCCTAGCCGCGCCGCCGAGGCTAGGCCGGGGTGAGCCCCGAGGCTAATTGCACCGAGATCGTGCTGCCGCCGGTCGCGCGGCGCAAATCCGCGAGCGCATCAGCCCAGCGTAAGAATTCGATCTCGCGGATCATCGTTCCGAGGTCAACCGAGCGCGTGAGCGCATCCAGGTGGCGCATGATCACCAGATTGGAGCGCAACAGCAAATCAAGCTGCCGTTCGATGGACATCACGGGTTCTCCCTCTCATTCGTGAACCCGGCATCACTACAACCACCATAGTCACAAAAAGGTCCGCAAACTGTCACTTTTCTCGTCAAAAACGCGTGAAAAATTCTCGTTCCTGAAATGTCCCGTGAACACTCAGGGGAATAATTCTCTCAGAGATCGAGAAAATGCAGCTGCGGTGAAATCGCGGGATCGGGCTCATCGCCAGCCCGCGCGAGAACGCGCCGAGAAACCTCGCGCGCACGTTTTTCTGAAGTAGTAGTCTCAGCCATATTCAGACTCTTACCTAAGTTAACTCAGCACCTACACCCGTCAGTGCTCCCCGTCGAATGCAATCTAAAAGGGGCCGGTGGCTCGAAGTGCCCGATCCGTCAGTGCCCCTGTCGGTGAAGCTGCGCGGTCTGGGGCACGGCGCGTGATGCGCGCCGGGATAGATCATCGCAGATTGATTCGTTGGTTGGTGAGGGGCGCGTATCGCCGCGCCCCTTACACATATCCCCACCACTCTCTCGTATCGCTGCAGACGCAGCTCTAAACCCGCCCGCCGCCTGAAATACAGTGCCGAAGATGTATTTCTTCCCTTGCCGTTTAGCCGCAATCGCTGGGCGCGCTTCGCGTGTCCCTAAGAATCGCGGTTATCCGTGCCGACGTGACTGCTCAGTGCGCCCGGTGCCCGACCGGGTCCGGCTTTTCAGCTAGGACTGCTGGTCACTTGGGTAGAGGGAGCGCGTCGTTTCTTGTTTGTCCGTTCGAGCGACGCGCGGCACATCACCGGCATCCTCACGGTTATGAACCATTCAGGCGATGGACCGCAGCCAGTGCCGCCTTTGCAAAGCGGTCGCCAGCGTCGCGATCAGTGAATTTAATGATGTCGTTGTAGTTCTTTTGCCCGCTCGGGGTCGTGTAGATCTGGACCGGGAAACCGACCCATTCCCGATCATCTTTGGCAAACCAACGGCAGTCTTTCAGCTCGATGTGCCAACCGAGGATTTCGAGATCGACGAGCGCCCGCAATGCACCCTTATCGATGCGCCGCAGATTACGTGCAACGATCCCCTGTTGACGAGGCCGCTCTAGCTGAGTATCTGAATGGGTGTCGGGCAAACTGAACACCAGCAGTTGGTCCGAATGGGCTGCTAACCCACTCGGGAGGCCTCAGACAAGCGCTGAGGCCTTTCGTTTGTCAAGGTCATTCTGCGGCCCACCGGGCAATCTCCGCGGCGCGTAGCTGCAGCACCTCATCGCGCCATTCGAGCTCGATGCCGGGATCTTTGAAGCGGTGATCGTTGCGCAGATAGCTGTTTTTCTCCACCTTGAGAATAAAGCGATTTTTGATTGCCTTTTTGCCTTCACGTGCGGCGTTGAGCGAGAGCGCATAGCGCGGTGTGTTATGGATCTCAACCGAGCCGCGGTAATAGGTTTCCATGCCCTCGCGCAAGGGATACTTGGGCGGGTTCATGATCAGGATGATCGCGCAATCAAGGATGCGCGCCTGGGCATTCATAAACCGCAGCGCCGATTTGGTCTCGATGTCGTTGTTCGGGTCAACCGTAAACAAGGTCTGAAAATTGTCGAGGATCAGAAGCTCAAACGGTTCGCCCGAGGCCGAGCGCGCATTGCATTCGACAATTACCTGATCCCACATGGTGCGCGGGTTGCCCTTTGACCCTTTGCGAAAACAGGCAAAGATCTCAAAGTCACCGCCATCGTCCGGCATGTAGGTCACCCAACCCGAGAGATCCAAGGTGGTGATGCCATAATGTCGGCAGATTCGTTCCTGACGCGGCTTGAGCATCGTCGCCCAATCCTCGGAGAAGATCGTCAGCGATCGGCATTGCCGGACTTTCTCGCCAAACCACTCGCCGCCGGTCGCGCACGCTGCGGCGAGCATCTGACAGCAGTAGGTCTTGCCGTTGCCCGCCGCGCCGGCAAAGATCGTCACCCCGCGCTTACAGATCAGGTTGCGGACGATCGGGTCATCGGGCTCGTCCTCAATGTCGGCGAGGTCGATCGCCCCCAACAACCGCTCTTCGAGAGGAACCGGCGGCGCCTCTTTTTTTGCTCTGCGCCGGGTGTCAACAATATCTTCGTCCCATAACGGGATTACATTGTCCTCGGCCATCACATTCCCCCTTTGTGACAGAGTTGTTCGTCATTTACTCGACGCTCGCCTTTTCTGCTCGACGCCGATCCCGTCGGCGCAATTTTGCGGTCTCACGAGGCCAGCCAGCGATTCGGCCGAGAAACTCAGACAGATTGCATTTGGCAAGGTTCGCATGCTGAAAGCACAGCAGAAACATCTCGTCTGAAGGTGCGATCCGAATGATCCGTCTTACCCTTTGCTGACAGTTGCGATAGTGGCACCGCAGAAAAATCTGCGCGGTATCAGGATCTTTGACCTCGGTGATCTTGGCCATAACTCATCGGTACCTCACCAGCACATCCAGCACCCGGTCGTCGGGATCGGGCCGGATGATGGCGAGCGCATAGGTGCGAATCGGGTGGTGCTCGACCGCCGTGGCGCTGTCGGCGAGCTGCATCAGATACCTCGAAGGATTGTGCCCGGGGAATGTCCTACGATCGGCGCGGAAGGCCCGGGAGAGGCTCGAAGGGTCGGCCCTATAGCCGAGCCGCATCAGCTTGCCGATCGCCTCCCACAAGAGCCGGTGCGCCCGGCAGCCGAAATCCTCGGCCCGGATGAGATCGCGGATCTCGATATAGCGGTGATTCGCCAACAGGATCATCCCGAGCACCGCCTGCTCGTCCTCGACCCGGGAGAAATCCTCGCGCAGCCGGGTGACATTGACATCGGGCTCGGGCGGCATAAATTCCGCCCCGTCGTTATCCATTCCCCTTTAACGACCCCCCGTGTGTGAAGCTAGAGCCCCGGATGGCCGTCCGGGGCTCTTTTCATGTCGAGCGGAGGCTTGGTGGTCGGTCTCGGCTAGCCGTGTCGCAGCACCTTCACCCCACAAACTGCGTATTGCTCGTGGATTGAGGATGGTGGGTTCGCGCCCGCGCCGAAGATCTCGCGCCCTGAGCTTCCAATCATCGAATGACAGGAATTTTGTGGGTTTCATGCCCGCACACTGAACAACGGCCCGGTCGGAGCCTTGAGGGTGCGCGGGCGCGTCAGCGCCTCGCGCGGGTAGAGCTCGTATTCGGCGCACAGCAGGATACCGAGCGCGTTGGCCTCATCGTGTGTAGCGACTTCGTATCCGCGGGCTTGACACGCCATGACCATCGCAGCATTTCGCGCCACCCTGCGTTGCTCATAGCTCGCACCTGGATAGGCACCGCGACCGGTCAGAAACTTGGTGACATCGCTGGTCTGGTATTCTCTTGGCACCCGGAGATCGAACTCCTCAGCCAAAGCGAGCAAATGCGCCCGCCATCCCATCGCCAGCTTGATTTGGTCGAGATTGAACGGGGCGGCTGCTTTTGAGCGATCCGGCCGCGGCACAAAAGATGCCTCCCACGCCAAATCGATGGGCTCGTACCGCACAATCAGCTCGACCACCCAGGCGCGAAAGCTGGCAAACAGATAGCCTTCCGAATCGCCCGGGCCGCCCATCCGCTTGTGCCCCCACTCAGGAGGCTGACCCGGTGCGGCGGCGGCGTAGCCTGACGTGATTGCCTGGTCGATGGCGAGGATGCCACTCATGCGGCTGGCGGCTCGAGCTCCCCGAGATGGTCTTGCGCCGCCCGAATCGCCTCGGCCGAGCGCCGGCGACCTCGGCGCTGTCGGGGAATCAGCTGCGCGATCTCGCCACCTTCGGCTTGCGCGGCCTCGATTGCGGCCTCGCCGAGCGGTGTGTCAGCGAGCAGCCCAAGGGCTAAGCGATACTCGTCAAGCAGGTTGTACTGCTCTTGCCGGACCTCGGCATCCATACGCAGCTCGGCGACGATCTTGCGCAGGATCTTCGGGACGAACCCGGCTTCTTTGGCATTCTCGTACCGCTCTTTGATCGCATCATTGATCTCGTCGCGGTCGCCCATCAGCTTGAGGATGCTGTCAACGTGCCGCTTGAGACCTTCCCGGTCGGTCATCCCGCTGCTGTTGTGCCCCGCACCATTTTCAGAGCGGGAAGAAAGTCGACGCGCCATGCAACTGACCTTTCTGCTAGAGTGTTTCTAAAGAGGGTGGCCCGCGAGCCGCCGGACGAGCGGGACGCAGCCGCTTTGAGGTCGACGACAACTCGCGGGCCGGACGCGCGCTCCCCCTGGGCCGCAAGGCCACAGCGCGCGAACAGCATCTCCGTCACCGCTTGTGACGAAGCGCTTGAATTTTTCTGCTGTGGAATTTATTTTTCGCATCAGGGCGTCCTCTGGGAGAGATTCGGGGTACGTCCGCCAAGGGTAGCGGTGCCCCCACCTCTACCCTCAACGCTCATTCACTAAGCCCGGCTGCTTCCCCTGCAGCCGGGTATTTTTTTATCGTTGCCGGCTGCCGTTTAGAACCGCCGCACCACGCTCGACCGCGGCCCGCGACCTCCGCATAACCCGGTCAAACCGCTGACTCGCCTCCAACCCACGCGCGGTCGCCGCACGACCGCGGGCGACCAAATCTTCGGTCGTCGCGGTACGCCGCAGCGCCTTCTTGCGGGCAATCGACTCACTGCTGGTGAATAGTCCGGTCGCGATCGTGTTAGGATAGACCGCCTGCTCAAGAGCATCGCGGCGAAATGCCGGCAAGGCATTTCTACCTAGCCAATTTGACACCGCCGAACCGCCGACTTTGAAACGCTCCGCCGCACGGAAGGTGCCGCCGAGCGCCTCGACCAGATCACGGACGGTACGGTACTCCACCTCTGATGATCCTCCTTAGTCGGCAGCATCAAAGTGCTATCCTCGGCTGTGTGTCAACGAAAATTCCGCTTGACAGTTCACAACGCGTGACGAAAATAGGGCATCAAAATTAACCGTCAAATCGGCTGGTTCCCAAATGCCTCTGTGTAACAATGCACTCCACCCTAACGTGTGGCGATCGGCGACATCGGAGCGACGATAAAGGACGATCGTCAAAAATGCGTCCTGATTGTCGAACCCTTTGCATGCCGCTCGGCGGCACTGATCCTATTGGTTCTGTCGTTGGGGTTGTGGGCGGCGCTTTGCGGAGCGATTGCGGGTCTGATCGCATGGCTTGGAAGTTGAAACGAACGCAGCAATGCCGGAAATGCCCGTGGATCGTCGGGGTCAATCCCCACGAGATCCCGAACGGATATTCCGAAGCGAAACATCGCGTGCTCAAAATTACCATAGCGCGCTCTCCTCTGGAGAGTTTAACGCCACAAGCCCCTGTGATGGCCTGCCACGAAACACATGACGCTCACTGCATCGGCTGGCTCATGAACCAGCTTGGTCCAGGCAACAATGTTGGATTGCGCATAAGGATGATCAGCTGCGAGAACGCCGCAAAGATCCGATTGCGTGGCAAGCAACACCAGCAATTCGAGGACACCTTACCATGATCGAGGAGGACATCGACCTGGCGATGGAAGCGATGACCGCCGACCTCTCTTGGCAGGGATGGCCCAAAGAGATCGCCAAGCTGCTCTTGGCCATCGCCGGCGGGCTGACGTGGCTGCTGCTGCTGATCCTGGTGCTGACATGACCGACAAATACATCCTCAATGCCGCAGGCAATCCGGTGCCCGAACCGGATCTCCTCAAATGGGCAAGCTGGTATGAAAATGCCGATCGGCGCATCGGGTCTGCTGAGATTGGTGAGGCTCATGTGTCGACGGTTTTTCTCGGTGTCGACCACGGTTTTGACCCCTCCCTGCCGCCATTGCTCTTTGAGACTATGGTTTTCTGGAAGGGGCATGATCTCGATCAGGAACAGGACCGCTATGCTACTCGCGAGGAGGCGCTCGCTGGTCACGAAGCGATGGTCGCCCGCGTTAAGGCGGCGGTGACATGAAACAGCTATGGCATTTGATCCGGCGCCTGTGGCGCGATGACGCCGGCTTTGTCCCGCTGCAACGGAGACGGCAATGACCCTTGATGAGATACTCACCACGATGGACGAGGCAATTGCTCGTTTAAAAAGTCACGGCCAGCGTATCGCCGAGTTGGAGCGCCGCAGGGATCTGGCGCTCGCTGGCATCGATAGGTGGTTGCAGCGTGCCCAATATCCTGACGCTTATGAATTTGAGCTTCTGATGCGGCATCTGCGCGCGGTGCTCGCCGAGGGCGCGCGGCCCGATCTGGAGCAGCGCGTAAGCGCGATCTCGCTCGATACCAACGCCGCTCCCGACGATGACGACCCGCGCTATTCGGGAACGATGCGCCAGGGCATGCGCGGGTTCACTGGAGGCAAGCCGTAAAATGCTGAAAAGACTTGCTCTAACCGTGGCGGTTGCGGCATCGCTGACAATCGGCACTGCCCAGGCTCAAGACAGCAGCGGCACCGTCTATTTCCGTGGTGCTGGAGGCAACTGCTTCAAGATCGGGATCGTAGAGACCGGAATAAATTATGCCATAGACTATACCAACGTCGTCGCTGATCCCTCGCCGCAGGTGATCGCCTTCCGCCAGATGCAGGCTCTCGGCTGGATGACCATCCTCACCGATTCCTTTGGCGGGCCGATAACTATTAAAACCGATGGGACCAAGCTGCCCTCAACGATCTGTGGAGACGGCAGCTATTATCGCATCAGCGCGGTAAATCCGGAATGATATCGCACCGGCTCATTCATCTGCCGCAATGCGGCAAGCGGTTCTACGCCCGCGATAAGGCCAACATCATCGAGGCCATCAGGGCCGGTCAGGATGCGGTAAACATCTGCGCCCGCTACCGGATCAGCGCCGAGGAGCTCGCCGAATGGCGGCGGCGCTATGACAGGAACGGACTCAGCGGGCTCAAGGCGACCCGGCAGGAGCGGCGAGGCACATGAGCAAGCCATTAGAATTACAAGTCGCGCCATTGGTGGAAAGGATCGGTCCCATCTTGGCCGGCAAAAACCCGTCTGTTCAGGGCGCCGTACTGGCCGATTTGGTGGCGACATGGGTGGCTGGCCATGTCATTCGCGGCGATCGCACAACAACAGACGAGATGCGCGCTAAAATAATCGAGTGTCATATTCAAGCGGTTCGCGAATTTATTCCGCTCAACGCAAAACTCTTGGGCACTGACCGATGAACGAGCTATTTGAATCCACTGCCCCGGCGTCACCCAAACCAGTCGGGCGGCGGGGCGGCGGACGGCGGCGGAGGGAGGTTCTTCAGGTCGATCGCGAAACCGCCTCGATGGACCCCTCCGCTGCCACCCCTACCCCCGGGTTTGACGCGGCCAAGAGCCGTGTGCCCGATGTCGTCAAAGAGACTTATGCAACAGAACCCGGCGATACCGCGGACAAGATGACCCGCACCATCGTCGGTCCCGCCGCCGCCGCTATTTTCCCTGAACCGGAGACTGCATCGGCGGCGGGGGAGTCGGCCGTTGGACATGTTCCCCTGGCGGCCGACTCCTTACCGGTGGCAACCCCCTCGACCGATCCGATGTGGCGGATGATCGAGCGGCTCGCGACCGACCCGCAGACCAACGTTGAGAACCTTGAGCGCATGGTCGGGCTCTATGAGCGGATGAATGCCCAGCAAGCCAAGCGCCTCTATGACGAGGCAATGGTGCGGGTCCAATCCGAGATCGAGCCGATCGTGCGCACCACACAAAACACCGGCATCCAAGGCGGCAAGGCTTTTTACGCAAAGCTAGAGGAGGTCGTCGAGGCGATCCGGCCGGTTTATCTGCGGCATGGATTTTCGTTGCAGCGCAACACGGTCCCGCCGCTCGTCGATGGCAACATTCGGGTCGAGGTGACCTGCAGCCATTCAGGCCATAGCGAACGCTTTTACCGCGAAGCTGGTCCCGATGTGCTCGGGGCCAAAGGTGCCGCAGTCAAAACCACGCTGCACGGCAGCGCTTCGACCGAAACCTTTCTGACGCGCTATGCGATTGCCGGGATCTTTAATCTCGTGTTTGTCAATCAGGACGACGATGGCACCGGCGGCACGATCGCCGAGGAAGACGCCCATCGCCTTGTCGATCTGATAAAGCAAGCCAAGGCTGGGCCGCGCTGGCTGAAATATATGAAGCTGGAAGCGGTCGAGGGGAATTGGAGCACACCGGGGTTTGAGGAGGCACTGATTGCATCGGTAGGAAATTTGCCCGCGCGTGATTTTCGCAAAGCGATCCTCTCACTAGAGGATCTGATCGCCCAGCGATCCAACGAGGGAGGGACAAATGAGGGGACAACCACGCAAGCTGACCCCGGCACAAAAGGCTAAGCAGGACCGGGAGCGAATGCGCGAATATGCGCTGCGCCGCCGCCGCGAGGCCCGCGCGGCAGCCGACCAATGGGTGCGCGAGAACCCCGACGCCGACTCGACGCTGCTGACCAAGGAGGAGGAATGAATATCGCCGAACTTAAAAGCCTTGTTCCAGCGGGATCGCACGCGATCATCTTTTGTGATGGTGAGGTCCGCGTCATCAGCGAGCAAGCAAAGATGCGCTCGATCAAGCGCGCAATGAACGCCGATACAGTTGATTTCGTGACGCTGACCTGGGCTGGCAGCGCTTTTCCAGACCTCGTGATGATCGTGAATGATCATGGCTACGAGACCCGCACTGTTGATCACGGCAACGGACACATCGAGGTGCAGCCCGTGGCCGCCTTGCTCCCAGATAATCCGGTCGCAACTGCGCTTTATCACGAGATCTGCGAGCCCGGCACCACGCATCGCATCGTCGGTCATGCTGCGATCGTTCATGATCAGGACTTTGCCTCATGACCTTTGAGCCCGCCCACAAGGCCGCCCGCCGCAGCCTCGAATTGGCGCTGGGGGAGGCGCGGTGCCGGATCGCCGAGCTTGAGCGGATCGGCACCAACAGTGATGCTCTCTCAGTGGTGATCTGGGCCGGCAACGAGACCGCGAAGGTCGAGCGTCAGATCGCCAAGCTTGAGCAGATGCTGATGGGGATGCCGGAATGAATCGATTGCTACCGGTCATCCTCGGTATCACGATTATCCTTGGCAGCTTAATCGCGGTTCTTCTGATCCACCAGACCCAGATCCTCAACAGCCAACAAGAGACGATCGTTTATGGCTGTGGGGTGATTGCCGGGCAACAACTGATTTTGCAGACATGGAATGAAACACCCGATTGCGCGGAGGTGCGAACCCGCGCAATCGCAAACGGACTCACCGCGATGAAGAGGCCGGAATGATCAAAGAAATGCCGCGGGTGCACATCACCCAGGAAGATGACGGGCTCTGGCATGTCAAGGGCGAGAATGTTCAGGTGCCGCTGGGGCCATTCGCCGACCCTGTCGATGCGGGCCACGCCGTGCGCGCCTGGATCATCGAACGCGCAGAGAAAGCTGATGCCGATTATTCATGAGGTCGAGCAGCGCAGCGCCGAGTGGGACAAGCTGCGCCTCGGCATCGTCACCTCGTCCTGCTTCCACATGATCCTGACACCGGGCGGCAAGCCGAGCGAGCAGTGGAAACGCTACGCCTACCACTTGATCGCCGAGCGATTGCTGCAGCGCTCGGTCGGTACCTATACCTCGCCGGCGATGGAGCGCGGTCAGATCGTCGAAGCCGATGCTGCCGATTGGTACGAATTGACCCAAGATGTCGACACCCGAAAGATCGGCTTCATCATGTCCGATGATGGGAAGGTCGGCGCCTCACCGGATCGGCTTGTCGGCGACGACGGCCTCTTGGAGATAAAATGCCCCGAGGCCGCCGCCCAGGTCGAGTATTTGCTCGCCGATGCGACCAATGGTCTGCTCAAGCACCCGCTGCGCAAGTACTGGCCGCAGGTCCAGGGCCAACTCTATGTCGCTGAGCGCCAATGGGTCGATGTCTTAGCATGGAGCGAGGAGCTTCCCTCAACGGTGATCCGGGTCGAGCGCGACGAGCCCTATATTGAGAAGCTGGCCAAGGAGATCGCCTCGTGCAATCGAGAGATCGAGCGGGTCATGGGGCTGATCGATGGGGTCCGGATCAAGCCCAAAGCCGTGCTGCGCGAGATGCTGCAGCAGAGCCTGGAGGCACCACTATGAGAGCCCGCATCCCCCGCATTGTCCTCCGCGGCAAGCCGAAGCCCAACACCCGACTGCGCCCGGCCCATCGCGCCTTTATCCGGCAGCTGCCATGTCTTGCCTGCGGGGCGCGCCACTCGATCCAAGCCGCACACGTCCGCGTCGGAACCGATGGTGGTGTCGGAATGAGACCGGGGGACCGCTTCACCGTTCCTCTGTGCCTGACCTGTCATGCCAAGCAGCACAGCATCGGCGAGTTGAGCTTCTATGCCGCGCTCGGCATTGACTCGCTTAATGTGGCGTTGCGGTTGTGGGCCGTGTCTGGCGACGTGAGGCAAGGCGAGCGCGCCATCTTCCGCGCTCGCCAGAGCATCGATCTAGCGAGGCGATATGAGTGAGAACCCGCGCTCCTTTGAGGAGTTGCTGCGCCAGCTTGAGAGCAGGATGGTTGAGGCCGAGCGCGCGGCCGCTCATTTAGACGAACAGGCGACAAAGGCTCGCTGGGAGGCTGATCACCTCGCGCAAACGATCGCCTCGATCCAGCGGGTGCTCGAAGCCGAAGCCGAGCCGCCCAGGCAGCGCCAGCCGCGCCGCGATATCCGCGCGATGGTCAAGGAGCAGATGGACCAGTGGGGTTGGGCCGACTATGACCCAGCCCGGATGGCCGAGCAATTAGGCTGTCGCAAATCCCAAGTCGAAGCGGCGGTCGCCTATTGGCAGAACGCCAATGGCGAAGAGAATCACTGATCCCTGCCCGGTATGCGGGCGACCGTGGCCGGAGCGCATAATCACCACGCCCGAGGGGATCATTGCCGTCCTGCAGACCGGAACCCAGCCACGGAATGTCTATGCTGGCCGGGATGGCAAATACTACATCACCTTTAGGGGAGGTCAGGTTACCCGCGAGGCCGTCCATGAGGCGCTCGATCGAGGCCTGATCATCCCCGAGTGGCCGGATACGCCACACGAGTACTGGCGGCTTGCGGGCTAGGGCTGAGCCTTCCCGTTCTCTTTGGTCAGAAACGCCCCGACCCCACCAAACCCGAGCCCGATCGCGGTGACGATCCCGGCACTCTCGGGGTGACCGGCGGTCAATAGTCCGGCTCCGCACGACGATAAGAACGCCGCGATCCCCAGCCAGCTTGAAGGCTCGGCCAGGCGAGCGGCGAGAAATGCTAAAACCGCGTTCATCTTTGCCTCCTGACGAGCCGGAACCAGCCCGGGCCAAAGTTCATCGCCTTGACCTCACCATCGACGTTTACGGTAAGCGCACCCGTTTGTTCGTCTGCGGTAAGGATCTCGCCAGAGATATCGGTCATCAGATCAAGCCGAATCGCCTTCCAGCGGCCTCTATCCTCGGCGCTGTGCCCGCTCTCGATCTTCATGAGTTGCCCTCCACCGCCTGGCCGGGACGGGCAAGGGTCATCATCATTGACAGTGCCTGAGCGGCCTGCATGCGGGCTCGCGCACGGCTGATCCACCCGCGGCCAAAATACCGAAACCCGGAGAGGCTGCGGTAATAGCGCTCCTGTCCGGTTTCGAGCCAACCGATCAGATCCGGCATGTTGCGGCTGACCGCCATCAAGGTGATCGGCCCTACCAATCCATCAGCCGGGACTGCGAGCTCGCTCTGTAAGATCTTGACGCTGGTCAGCGGTCCCGCATTCACGCCCATGTCAAAGACACTGAGGTCGACCCCAGGCGGCAGCCTCGTGGCATAGCTCGGTCCCCAGTAATCATCGCGATAGATCGCATCGCGGAGCATCGGTGTGATCGCCCTTAGCTCGGCGACCGTCGCTGCCTGGTTGCCGGTGTATTTGCGGAACTCAGCGAGCGTGATCCCCTGCATCGTCGCCCCGCCAGGATCGTGGGGGTCATCGCTAAATCCCCCCTCGGCCGCCAGCGTGAACTCAAGGGCCAGGAGAAAGCTGGTATCAGCCATGATGAAACTGCAGGTAGGCGGCGAAGATCGCGCTATCGACCGTGGCCAAGGCAACGATTGTCGCGCCGGCTGCGCGCAGCACTGTCCTTTGCGTCTGGTCCTTAACCGCTTGGACCGCCGCTATAGCAGATGAGGTGTTGACCCCGATCAGGGTTCGCAGCGCCTCGACCGAAGTCTCGATACGCTCGCCGCGCCTGACGCAATCCAGCACATGCTCGCGCAATTCCTGCTCGTTTTCCCGGTCAGCATCCTTGAGATGCTGGATCTCGTTCCGGAGCACAGCGAGCGCCGATGTCCACAACATTCTGATCCCCCTTGTCCCGTCTCGCGTCAAAACCAGGACGCTTTTTTGACGGTGGCTGGTTTACGACAAACTTTGAGTTCGTCGTCTGCCGTGAAGGCCGATGGGCTCTCCGGCGCGGGCGGGGGATCGACGCCCAATCCTGGGCAGAGCCCGCGCCGGACCTTCTCCTACATTCGACGGCAAACCATCGCCGCGACTAATGAGTTATGATAGGTCCTGTGCATTGAGTTGATGTTCCAAACCCGTTTGGGCACACCCATGCTGTTACTGACTGAATATAAATATCTACATTACTAGTCAGAGACCCACCACCCGGAGCCCCACCCCAGTTAAGCACGAGGTTTTGATCGTGATGAGTTAAGATGACAGGATGAGCGGGGGTATTGCCACCACAAGCAGTGGCCGTCCCGGTCGTGACCCCCCCATCAAAATACTGGCACTTCCAAATCTGGCTTGTCGTGTCAGTAGTCCATAGCATGCCATAAGTATGGTATACCGTTTCGTCCGTCCGCAAATTACTCAGGGGGGCGCCAATACCACCTATTGCTTGTTGCCCTGACGGTTGGGTATAATCCCATTCAATACCCCCATCCCCGTAAATCCAAGTGCCGCCGCTGGCCGAATTTGGCTGTACTTCTATCTGGTCTGCCTCCCAGAGATATGTATACCCCGGACCGCCAATCATATAGGGGCTCCAAACTGCGAATACACCCGGTTGTGAGCCCAGCGAAGACGCTGCAATGCGGTATGTGGTCTCTACATAAAGTCCCATTGGAAAGTGATTGGCATTGTCGACATTAAAAGGGTGGGGGAACGACAAAGACAGGTTTGACGCTGGTGACGATCCGTCGCTCACCAAAAATCGAAGGTGCATAACCTGTCTACCTATCGTCGGATCAGTCTCCATGAGGATATGATCGCACGGTCCGGCGGTCCCCGTGTACCACCACCTATAGACCCAGCGATCGCCAGTTGTCGGGCCGCCGCATCCATCAACCCATGTCGCGATGTTGGAGTACGCCGGCTGAGAAAAGTCGGCGTTGATTATCTGCGCCGTAAATCCCGCTGCTTGGGCCGGAGCTGGGATGCCACCCGGAGGAGGTTGAATTGTTATTGGCGCTGATGACATATGCCCAGCAACACCACCCCACGGCTGTGCTACAGCCACAAACGGGTAGAGCAACAAAACAAAGAGATACTTGATCATCACACTGTTCCTGGCTTATCGGATCTTCAAACAAGGGCGAATGATTGCGCCTACCGCAGGGTCCCTGAGTGTCCACACCCATCTCGAATAAAGGAAATGCGCGATGCCAACACCCCAACGCGCCTGGATAACCCACGGCCACGCTCTGGTTGCGATATGATCAACGCGCGGGGTCAACCACAGAAAACCCATGCAGCCGGCGGCGGCAACCACCGCGACAAAGAACCAACCATTACGCGCTACTCGACTCGATAATCCGATATCGACCAGCCAATGGTTGAAGTCGATGATCACCAAAGCGACCCAGCGCCACCACCAAGCGTGGACAATCAGCGGCACACCGACCATCACGATCGCAGTTCCACTGACCCATGCCCAACGCTGGCTGCGCCAGCCTAGAATTCGCGAGACGCCGTAATGCTGCGCGCCAAAATGATAAATGTTCCACACCCAATAAACCCACCACACCACCATAAAGGGCAGCGCCAACGCCAGACCGATAGCTGCGCTCGGCAGCAACATCGTTTCAATCGGCCTGCGCAGCGCAATCGCACGCAAGCCGGAATGTGACCACGCCAACACGATCGGCGAAAGAACATGCGCTTGCTCGCAGATGATCGCTACGGTAAACACCGCGATGCCTATCTGCATTATCACCCGATTATGGTCCAGAAGTCTTGGGCGGCGTCTGACAAAGGTCCGTTTGCCAATTTACACAACTCCAGATCCTGATGCTTTTGACCCAAACATCAGTGTTTCCAAATGAGTTTGCCGTTAGGCATGAAGATGTGTCGTTTACGTTCTCGCTACAGTGGACGGAATTCCACATCTGCACGTAATGAGGATTAAACGCCTCCAGCACAGGAGTGGAGGCGCATCCCTGGAATTTGTCGTCTACATAGGCGCACCCAGCCTCAGTCGCTCCATTCCCGGTAACCAGCACGGCGAATTTGTGGTATTGGCTGAGATCGATCTGCCCAGGCCCCGTGCCGTAGTTGATCGCGTACATTTGGATAATGTTAAGGCTAGTATGGGTGCCGTCGATCATGTTCCCGTTCATATTCGGGCGATCAGACCACGTTTCGGTAAAGTCGAACTCGATATGAGAATCGCCATGCTCACCGCCCGGGGTCCACCAAGCCGTTTGCCAATTATTAAAGGTGGGTGGATGTACGAAGCGATAGACAGCCTCAAAGTATCCATGCGGAAAAAAAGTGCCCCCGGTGGTCGGATAACTCGGGCTCACCGTTTGAATGTTTACCGTGTTTAGCTCAGGCTTGTTGGTCCCCGCATACTGCGACTGGTATTGCATGTCCAGCGCCAGATTACCAAACGAGGGATCGGTCTTCTGAGACACGACACCACACGCCATCTGGGTTGCTGGAGTACTGCCCCAGTCTACTCCAACGTACCACGTCGCTGACGGGGTTGGATTTGGGGGGATGGTGCAGTTGATATAACCCGTTGGCAACGGCTGGGTAAAATCGGAATTAAGAGCGCAGGTTGAAAACCCCTGTAATCCAGCCGGGCCAGGAGTCAATCCACATGACGTGTTATTGGGCGGCGGTGGCTGGATAAACGATTGCATCATGCCGCCGCTACCGCCCCAAGGCTGCGCCACTGCAGAAGTAGCCAGGAACAGTGTACCGACAAGAACTCGTACAATCATTTGACTGCGAATGGCGTTGAAATCAACACAGTGAATTGATCATTTGCAAAGAACCGCATCTCATACGATCCCACAGTAACTGGAACCTTCATAGTTACAGCCGCTGATTTCAAGCCACTAGCCGGCGCTGTCTGGCTGCCGTTCAAATAAGCCCAGTTGAGGAAGCTCTTTTGGTTTGTGCTGCCGGCAGCGTATATACCCAGCCAGTCTGTCGGATTTCCGGGACCGTTCGCGACCGCTGATACGATATTCGATCCTGGTGGCGTTGTAGTCGTGTTAAGCGTCAACCGCAGCACCCCAGTCAAGTCCGTTATCGGCGAACTACACGTCAGTGCAGCATCATCCTCCGTCATGCACCATAGAGCATCGATACCAGTCGAAAAGGTAGGTGCCTGCCCGCCCGAAAACCAAATAGGTGGAACGGTAAGCATGTGCCCCTGATGAACAATACGGAACACCAATGTCTGGCCGCCGGCCGGGTCGGCATTCTTCACTGCCAGAGTAGCATCACCATTCAACACAAGCAGGTTACGTGTCACCCCATAGCAAGCCGGTTGCCCAGTCGTGCCGCAGTTCGCCGGATTAGCCGGACACACCGCTGCATCAACCGTTATCGTCCCGGACCCTGTATAGGGACAGGAAGGCGAGCTGAATTGCCCGATAACCACATTCTTCCCGGTAAACGTCTGCTGTGCGTTCGCCGCCCCAACAAACAACAGAAGAAACATGAGGACGTATAACATGCGCGATCTCCTCAGCACGTTGGAGGGGGTGTGTCGTCTGCGCCACCTGTAAACCCGCAGACAAACGCAGCCCAAGGCCACTGCGTGATCGTCGCCCCTGTCCGCGGATCAGCAACCTGCGTGCTTGCAAGCGGCGTGGAGAACGAACGCGGGTTCATTGGATCGGTACGGTGCAAGACCCCATTCCCAAACTGCCCGTCCTGCGTCCTATAGCACCATGTCATCGCCGACTTACTAGGACCAGTCAGCACGAATTGAATGCTGTCAGCCGTTGCGCCAGCGGTAGAACAATTGCCCCCCTGACAGTGTAATTGCACTTTCCCGCCCTCCACATCGGATGCGCATTGATCGAGCAAATTAGGACTTGCCGTTGGCGCTACCACTTGAGCAACCGCCAACCCTGGCAGCAGCAAGAACCACAATAACCAGTGCATCTCTACACTACCTCCTCAATGCAGGAAGATCGTACCGCTATATACGTTCGCTGATACATTGGAGTTTGTAAATGTGACGGGTGTTGCAGCTACTCCCACTACCGTCTTATCCTCGCTGGTGCCACCCCACGCCGTCGTGGTGGCCTCCTGTTCCCGAAGTGTGAACCCCGTGCCCTGGGTTTGAGCCGACGTGCCCACACTGTTAAAAGAGACGCCCCACGCAAGGTCACCACTGCTCGTCGGTGTTATTGAACCGGCGGACACAGCATCAGTACTAGTCCCCGGCGTGACCTGACCTGCAATCGCATGGCCGTCAGCCGATGTGCCACCGGCATAAGCGTCACACAACATTTGCATATTGGTATTCGAAGCAGCCCAGGTCGCGGTCACGGTTGTCACGGAGGCTGATGTAACAACTGCCTGATACGTTCGGAGACCCCACGAACTCAAGCTTGTATTACTATCAACGTTTGTAAACGTCACCGCGCCAGACGCCACACCAGAGGGAGCAACCGTTCCCGAGTTTACAAGGCCACAAAAGATCGTTGAGCCAACCGGAACCGCCGACGCGAACGTAGCGGTGGTGGTGGTACCGCTAGTGGTATAGGGGCCTAGCACGCCACGTATAAAGGTTTTCGGTGCGGCCGGGGCCAGCAGGTTCAGCGCTAAGCCGCCGAGGCGGCACGTCGAGCCGATACACTTGAAGGTGGCTGTATCCGTAGCCCCAACTGTTTGTGTTAAGCCAATGGCGCTACCACTGGGCACCAAGTAGCAACCACCACCGGCAGCAGCTAGCGGATAGGGGCCGCCAGCTCCCTGCGTGATATCAATACTGAGGTATTGGACACCAGACCCAAGTCCGGTCGGGCATGCCAACGTATGTGGCGAGGCAGTTGTGCCACCAAGCAATGTCAGCGTATAGTTGCCAGGGCCGGACGCATTTACAGGAATTGACGCACCATCCGTTAGCGCCGAGGGCGGTGACGTAAAATTCTGGTTGGGCCAGTTAATTTGACCAACCGTCGAGATTCCGCTAATAATCGCCCAATTGCCGGTCCCCGTCTGATCGCAGCCCAGAAGGACGCTGCCCAGATTGGAGGTGATCAAGGCCGGCGCTGCAGCGCCGGCCACCGTGCTGCCGCCGCCCGCCGTTACGGAGATCGGATAAGTCGCGGCGTTCCCCTGCTCATCGGTGATGCCGATAAATAATCCGTTAAACGGCGATGTGCAGGCGGGAAGCGTCTGGGTCTTGGCGCCTGTGGTGGGGCTTTTCCACGAGATCGTCCCGCCGATATCGCTGAGAGTTGCGGTGTCAGTGGTGCCGGATGTGATCAGCCGCATGATACCGGGCCGCGTCGCGACATTTTTTGCCGCGACCGCTGCGCCAGACGGCAGCAGCAGCAGCACCAGAAGTGCCGCAAGGCCCCTTAGGGAATGGTGAACCATTGTGTCAGACTCTGAGCCTCGAAATAACCGGTATTATCGGGCTGGATCACGATGGCTACCCCAGTAGCCAGGCTATTGATCGCCGCGCTATCCGCAGCCTTGGGATAAACCAGCAGCGGATTGGCGCCACTGTTGCGCACGATCGAGTGAATACCAGGAGAGCCGGATTGAAGACAGACACCGGCCCCGGCAGAGACGGTGGTAACGACATTCAGCTGTGAACTCAGCGCCGCACAATCCGCTCCCGTGCTCCCGGTCGCCGTTATCCCACCGGCCACGCTGTCAGGGCTGGCGACGGCGGTCAGCGAACTCCCCGTCAGATTGAGTCCGCTGCCGACGCTGATCGAGACATAGCCCCCCGCCGCGCCGCCGAGAAGTTGAGCGGTGGGGATGGGATTGCTCAGATTGCCTCCCGAGAGTGTCAAGCCGGGAGCAACCACGGTCACCGATGTAAAAGCTCCGGCACTCCCGCCCAGAAGGTTGGCGGTCGGGATCGAGCTGCCGGTGGCCGTCAGCGTGTTTGTTGCGCCGTTGTAGTTGAGACCGCTGCCGACCGTAACCGCGACATAGGAAGTGCCATTGCCGCCGATCAGGCTGGCATTGGGGATCGGGTTGCTGAGCGAGCCGCCGGCAAAGCTCAGACCATTACCGACCGTAATTGAGGTCAGCGCCGAGCCATTGCCGCCGACGAGGTTGGCGTTCGGGATCGTCAGCGTTGTGTTGAGTGTGCCACCGACGATGGTAAGCGAGCCGCCCAGCGACACCGAGGTGAAGTTCGCCCCGTTGCCGCCGAGGAGCTGGCTGTTGGGGATCGTGATCCCGAGCGTCAGATCCGCAGCGAGGCCGCCGCCGCCGGTCAGCGGTGCCGTGGTGTTGACCACCCTTCCCGTGGTCAGCAGGGTACCATTGACCGGCAGGGTCAATGTCGTCGCCCCGGTCGTCGTCAGCGTGATTGGAAAGGCCCCCGAGGTCGTCAGGGCACCCGCCGTCACGATATTGCCGCCCAAGGTGATCGTGTTGCTGTTGACGACCCCGGTGCCGCCCGCTGCGGCCGGGATCAGCTTGGCCGAGAACACAGTCCCAGCCAGATGCAGACTGGTCTCGTCGGCGCTGTAGGTTATCGCTCCCGACGCCAACTTGTTAAAGGTTAGCGCGGTGGTGCCGATTGTGATCGAGGAGGGGGTCGGTGACCCCAAGCCCCATTGTGAATTGATGTTGGCGGTGCCGTTGAGGACCAGGACATAGGCGCCGAGGGCGACCTCGCCCGCAACCGCCTGATCAAAATCGGTGGCGCGCGTCAACACCCACGGGCTCGTATTGGCAAAGGTAAAGATGCCGTTTTGCAATCCGGCGGCCTGTCCCGTGACCAGCACGCGATCACCGTTCTGCACCGCGTAGCCGTCGATCGTCAGGGTCGACCCCGAGGTTGCGGTCAGCGTGGCCCCAACGCCGGTCGTATTATTGTTATAGGCCGGGGTGTTTGGCAGCACGCCGGTCGCGACGGCGGCGACTGGCGCATGTGAGAGACCGCCGGAGATCGCGGCATCGACATAGGCCTTGGTCGCCGCATCCTGGGCATTTGTCGGGTTGGGGAGCGAGATGATGGTACCCCCCGAGATCGCAGCACCCGTGATCGTTGCTGTGGGCAGCGTCAGCCCGGTCGGCAGTGTCGTGGCTTCCGAGGGAATGCCGGCGCCGCTGGTCACGACGACCGCGTTGTTGACTACCGTCAGCCCGCCAAAGGTCGAGGTGCCAGCTTTATACTGAATTGCGTTGGTGGCCCCGCCCGGGCTGATCCCGGTCAGCGAACTGTCGACATAAGCCTTGGTCGCGGCATCCTGGGGATTGGTTGGGTTTGACAGACTGACGATCGTCCCGCCGCTGATCGCCGCCCCGGTGATCGTCGGTGAAGGGATCGTCAGGGCTGACGGTAAGGTCGTCGCGAGCCCCGGTAGCGAAGCTCCATTTGAAGTCAGGACAGCATTGGCGGCTGGCGTCACTCCGGCAAACCCGGTGCCGCTGTTATACTGAATTGCGTTGGTCGTTCCCGCGACCGTATGCGGGGCCGAGTCGACATAGCCCTTGGTCGCGGCATCGCTTGATGCGCTCGGGGTCGGCAGCCCGGTATGCGTGCCGCCGGTGATCGTCGGGCTCGTGATGATCGCCGAAGGAATGGTCAAGCCCGCGGGCAGGGTTGTCGCCTCGGAAGGTACGCCGGTATTGCTGGTCACAAGCACAGCGCTGACCACCGGCCCGACCCCGCCAAGAGTGCCGCCGGCGTTGATCTGCACCGCGTTGGCCCCGCCGCCGGGAATGGCGGCATGAGCATCGACATAGCTCTTGTTGGCGGCATCGCCGGGGTTGGTTGGGGTCGGAAGACTGGTGATCGTGCCACCGCTGATCGCGGACCCGGTGATGGTCGCCGAGGGAATGGCAATCGCCGGTGGCAAGGCCGTTGCCATGACCGGAACCCCAGCGGGGCCGGTGACCAACACCGCATTGTTTACCGGCGTGGCGCCGGCCAGCACGCCACCGCTGTTGTACTGAACCGAATTATTGCTACCGGCGGGAAAGCGCAGATTGCTGTCGACATAATTCTTGGTGGCGGCATCCTGCGGATTGATTGGATTGGGCAAGCTCGTAATCGTCCCGCCGCTGATCGAGGCCCCGGTGATGACGGGTGAGGGGATCGTTATTGCCGAGGGCAGGGTTGTCGATTCCGCCGGCGCCCCACTGCTGTTGGTGACCAGGACCGAATTGTTTGCAGGACCGACGCCACCAAAGGCCCCGGCACTATTGAATTGCACGGCATTATTGAGACCGCCCGGTGTGCCGCCGCCAGTGGTCGGCCCGGCGAGCCCGCTGACGCAGAGATTGCCGTTCGTGTCCATGTAGAGCGGGTGGCTCTGACCAGGACTCGCCGAGGTCGGAATGCTGCCGCAGCTCGCGACAACGGTGGCGATGTTGTTAGAAGCGGGCGGGTTTTGAGCCGCCGCGGCGGTGGCGAGAAGAAGACTCCCGACGACGGCGCTCAGCAGACGCCGAAGGGACATCTCATTTTGGCGGCGGGGGTGCCGGATTTGCCTGAGCAACCGGCGGATCTGCTGGCGGGTTGGTCTGTTTGTAAATGTTCTGGAGCAGCGGCAGGGTTTGTTCCATCGGCATCGGCGCTTTTTGCAATGCCATTTGGATCGTCGTCAGCTCGGCCTGCGTCAGCTTGAGCGTGTGCTCATCGGACTGGGCAAATGCCGATGTCAAGCCAAGACCGGCAGCGAAAGCCGCGACAAGGAGAAGGTATTTCATCGCCCGCGCCCTACCATTCGGGCGCGCAAAAACGCGACAACCCTATGTTTAATGAAGATATTTCAGCTTAGATATTCAAGAATCGTCAGCGCGCCGACAGCGCCAACAGCGATGCCATTCCAAGCAAGCGGCCCCGGCGCATCAAAGATCCAAGTCTCGCCACTCGGCAGCTTGTATGTCCCGGCCCCCTTGGCGATGATCGGAATGGGATTGCCATACTTGTCACGCGCCTTGGCGATGTAGATTTCATAGTCGCAGGGATTGTGAAAACTCACCGATGTCCGGACGATTGAGCCCGCAGCGATGCTGACGACATCCGCCGCTAGGATCAGCCCGCCAGTGGTCGAGACCGACACGGCATAGTCATTGGCCACCTTAGGGATGCTCGGCCCGTAAAGACCGGCGAGCGAGCGGACGATATTCATTCCTGGTGGCCTCGCAGTTGATGTTGGGCGGTGGGGGCGAGCGTGTAGTTGCGCGGTTGGGTGCGCGCCGGCATGCGCGCTGGTTTGGTCGCCGAGCGTGGCGCGGCGGCGGGCGGCGGTGAGGCTGATGCTGCAGCAACGGCCTCACCGCGAGGCTTGACCGACATAGTTTTCGCACGGTGACGGGCCATTATGCGGCAATCCCCGGCAGCGGGTTCCAGGGGATCGGACCACCCGGCCGATAGCCCTGCATCGGCCGCCCGCGTTCCTTGATCAGCCGCCGATTGGTGCGCTCCCACCAGCCGGGGCTCGCCGCTTCATAGAGGTGATACCATAGTAGGTAATCAAGCGCGCCTTTGAGATAGAACAGATTGGCAAACGGGATCTGGCTGACGACGACATGCACGAGATCCGGCCAGAGATGCTGCACAGCTTTGTCGGGCTGATCTTTTAGGTCGGCCTTAAAGCGTTGCGCAACTTGCACAACCCGATCGGCAAGACTGAAGACCGGACCGGCAGCAGTGGAGACAAGACCCGCACCCATGCGGCTGGTCTCGCCAAATAGAAAGTCGCCAAAGATCCCGAGGCCGCCGCCTTGCGCCAGGGCCGCGAGCAGGGTCACCGGGTTCATGTAATTGCGCTGCGGATTACCGACCAGGGCATCATTGATTGACATCCGCAAAGCCCCGCCAGCGGTTGAGAACGCGAGCAGCCAGCCGAGATTTTTCGCGATGCGCGCCTTGCTCGCGAGGTTGTAACCGATCTCGCGGGTGATAATCTGGTTCCACGCCGCGATCGGCCACATCTTGAACTGGGCGGTAAAACGCCGCAGCGTATAGCCCCAGCTGCCCGGTCGCGATTCCCCATAAGCCAATGCCCGCTCGCGCACCCCCGGTGTCACCGTGGAATGTTCGGCGGCATCGTTGAGATACATCAGATAGCGGTCACCGAGATCCCACTGAAAGCGCTCGACCTCTTTGGGCGAGGACGGCAATCCCCGCGCCTCAAGGAGCGCCTTAACCGCCTCGGGATCGGTATGCAGCGCATCGCGCGGCGTGATGTAACGCTGGCCCTCGACATGCAGCGGCTCGCTTGTGCGGCGCAGCAAATCCCATTCATCGGTGCCGATGCCATAGCGGTTGAGAATGCGCGCCTGGAGCGGATCAAGCCGGTCAAAGGATTGCTCGGCCATTCTGCCAAGTCGCGTCATCAGCACTGACTTGACACCATCGGTTTGAAAGCGGCTAAGAAAATGCTCAAGCGGAGTCAACCGCATAAAATGCGCGGCGGCCCAGCTCATAAACCCTGGAAGTCCATCGCCTGGCTGCCATTTTGAGGCGATCTGTAGCGCGTAACCGTGAGCGTAGGCCCCGGCATCATTCAGGATTTCTTGTTTCTCCAGTGAGCCTCTGCCGGTCAATAGGGCCTTGAGCACACGGCCCAAGCCTTCCAGATGCGAGACGCCATGCTGGGCGAGCTCGGCTGTCACGGTGGCCGGAGCGGCAGCGATATGGGTGATCGAGACCCCGCCGAGATGGGCCATCGCCTCCCACATCAGCAGATTCTCGGCACGTTGCGCGTGGTCGACATTGACCGGGATGTTGAGTGTGCCGTCAAGCCGTCCCATGACATTCCGGATGCCTTGGATGCGCTTATTAAAAGCCTCCAAACCATCCTCGGTGCGGTAGCGCTCCTGCACCTTGCGAAGGATCATTTCGAGATTGCCGGCCGGATTGGTCCCGAGTCCATGCATCAATGCGGTGCGCCGTGCTCCTTGATCCAAGGTCCGGTCAACCTGCGCATAGATGCTGTCGCCACCGCCAAACTCGCGCTGGTGGGCGAGCCAGGAGGCGGCATCTTTCCAGAATACCACCCGCTGCTGCGAGGCGCGGCGGGCGAGGTTACTGCTCCCTTCAAAGGCGCGGTTGAAAGCCGGGCCGATATCGTCGGCAGCAGCGCCGCTGAAAACATTGCGCATATGGATGCCGCTCTCGGTCGCATCATAGATCGAGCGGCCCATGCGTTCCTCGGCATCGGCTATTGTCTCACCCTCCATCGGGGTCACATCGTCAAAGGTCTTGTCGGCCATGCGCGGTCGCTCGCGCCGCCACCATGCCTGAAACGCATCCTCGCGCGCAGCACCGGGGCCAGCCGCCCGGCGCAACTGCCGCGAATCCCAGGTCGAGCGCGTCACATAATCAACGGCATCGCCGATCCTCGCCCCCTCGGCATTCTGGCGATCGCGGGCAAGATCAAGCCGCGGGGCGATGGCATCGGCGATCTTCTGTGCCGGGGTCGAGACTGTCACCGTGCTGTCGGGGGCACCGCCATGCGCACGCCATAGCGCCTCGGCAACCTCGTTATCAAGGTGACCGGAGATCGCCGCCTCAAGCACACCGTTCTTGCTGAGCTCAAACCCGAGCGAAGCCCGCCATGACCGGGAGAGACCATGCCAGCGCCCCTCGATGCTATCGGCGACATTTGCTCCCGGCACCGAATGCAATACCGAGCGAATGGTCTGATCAGCCTTGGCGATCCCGCCTTCGCGATCGATCCGGGTGAGGATGTTGTTGCGGATCGTCGCATTGCGCAGCGCATCGATACGATCGGCCTTGGCCCCTTCCTTCATCTTGCGGGCCATATCCCAGGCCGCCGTCACGACCGGATCATCAGCTCCGGTACGCCGCATGTTCTCGGCGCGCTCGGCCAGATCCTCGATCAGTTGCTGCGCTTCCTTCTGCCCGATGCGGCCACGCGCGGCGACCCGGGCGATGCAGGCCTCAATGCTACGCGCCATTTACGCTCCCGCCTCCTTTAGACAGGCTGCCGCCTCTTGCAGCGCTTGGTCGGTTTGTTGGGCCTTGGTCAGCGCTGCCTCGGTCTCGTCAAGATTGGCCCGCTCCTCGGGAAGCAATGGCATCGCACCCTCCTGTGATCGGGCATAGAGAGCCTCAGCCGCAGCAATTTCCGGATCGGCGGCCGGTGCAGCCTCGGCCTCAGCCGGAGCTTCGGCTTCCGCAGGACGCGCGGCTGGCTCAGGTGGTTCGGCTATTTCGGGCGGTCGCCCGATTTCGACGCGATTGGCCATTCCGCGCTCGGTGGCCAGACTCATCGTTCCCCAGCGCAGACCATCGGCGCTGCTCATCATGCCGCGGTTTACCGAGGTAATCGGTATCGGTTTCCCATCGGCATAAAGAATGACCGGACGACCTTCGGCCAAGGCCGTTTGAACCCGCGCGGCCAATTCGTCCGAGGCCCTGCCCATGTCGCCGCCTAATGCGGTGATGCGATCTCTAAAATCAGCGCCGGTAATTATGTCTTGAGGGGCTTCCTGCACTCTTCCCGGAGCAGCTTCCGGTGGCGGCTCAGGTTTGCCCCAGCCCTCGGGCAGCTTCTCCTCGGCTGGCTTGACCGGCGGCTCGGTCGCCCGCTCGGCCAGCGCCTGACGCACCGCATCGAATTCCTGTTGCGGCACGCCATTGCCGTAGCCCTCTCTGGCCAGCTGCTCTAGCTGGGCCACCCACTCGGCGGGGCTGCCAGTTCGACCTGTCGGGCCAGCCTCAGCCGGCCATCCTTCCGGCGGCGGCTCAGGCCAGCGAAAGAATGGCTCGACCTCGACCGGCCAACCTTCCGCAAGCTGTGAGACCGCCGAACTCAGGGCGGCGTGCTGGGCGTCTGCCGGCGCATCAAGTATCGCTGCCGCATCGCTTGCAATCTTTTGCGCACTCGCCACACCCGGCGCGAGGCCCGGCGGTATTTCAGGAGCAACGCCTTCCGCTCGGCCGACGACTTCTGGTGTGATCCCATGTCCATGCAGCATTCCCCGCAATGCACCAAAGCCGGCCCCAAAGACTGCCCCAGCTACGGCATTAGCGGCGAGGTCGCCAAAGGCCGCACGCAGATCATAATCGCTGCGTTCTTCCCGACCGATCCCGTATTTGAGCGCGGTCAGCGGGGCCTGGGCTACGGTAGCTCCCGCTGCCAACCCAGCAGCACCAGCTACCGTTCTGGCGACCACACCGCCGCCCAGCCGCGCCAGCAAGGCCTCCTCACCAAGCGGCGGAACAAAAAGGGTCGCCGCATTAAGCGGATCGGCCAGAAACGAGGCGGTGCCGACCGCGAGATTGACCGGCCAGGAATGGGCATTTGAATAGCGCGCCCAGATGTTCTCGCGCTCGGTCTCCTTTTGCTTGGCCGAGATCAAGAGATCGGCGAGGTGGCGCCCCATCGGCTTATCGGTGATGTGCGCACCAGCCTGCGCGTTGATCTGGTCGGCCGGAACCTGCTCGGGATCAGGCAAGGGTGCAGCACCAAAATCCTGACCAAAGACCCGTTGCTCGGGCGGGACACCACCCTCGATCTCGGCGGTTGCCGTCATGCCGCGGCCGATCCGCGCCGCCAACCCCTCGGGCTCGTAGAGGCTCTCTTCAAGAAAGCGGCCGATCGCGCCGGTGGTCTCCGCAACCCCCGAGGTGAAGGCCTGCCCCAAACTCGGCGGGGTCATCAGATCCTGCTGCTCCATCGCCCATTCAGGCGATTCCGGCTGCGGCCGATTAAAGATGAAATCCGGCATCACATTGGCGGGGCTTGCAATGGCGGCACGATAGGCTCGCTCGGCGCTGGCGGGGCTGCGTTAAATTTAACAGTGATCGGCTGTCCCGCCTTGTCGCGTACAATCCGCGACAGGGGCGTGCCGCTCATCAGCATGATCGAATCACCCTGCGTGTTGACCCAAGTCGGGGCCGCCTGGATCAACCCCACATAGTCTTCCGGGGTCGGCATCCCTGGACGCCCGCTAGAAAACCCCGGCGGGATCGTCAGATTGTCAGCTTTCAGATCATTGAGTGCGGCCCGGGCATTTGCGCTGACGGCATCGTATTGCTTGACCGGAACCCGCGCGCCGCCGTTTGGCATAAAGCTGTAAAGACTGGTAAACGCCTTGGCGGCATTGGCAGCGGGTGCCGTATCCCCCTCCAGCTGCTTGCTAAATGCCAGCGTGTCGATGGTCCCGAGAAAGTCGGCAATCTGGGTTGGGGTCGCCCCTTCCATGCGGATCGAGGTCAACAACTTCTGCACGCTCTCGTCGCTTCTGACCCCCTTGGAGATATCGTTTTTGATGGTTGCCCCGATCAGCGTATCCCAGGCCTTGCCCTCCTTGCCCGCCCCGAGCCCGCGGGCGAGTTGCTCGGCATCGGCCTCTTCTAGCACCCCCAAAGCCTGATAGCCGGTCGGCATCTTGCCGACACTGACAAGATCATTCCACACGGCGGGCCACGCCGAACCATATTGCTGTTCCATCTGGCGGATCTTGGTCGGCGCCTGCGAGGGATTGGCCATGATATCGGCTGCCATCTTTGGTGCTCCGGTAACCCCGAGCACATGCTGGTATTCCTCGGGAACACCAAGCCGAGTTTCCTCTTCGGTCAGCGCCGAGACATACTTCTCAAAGGCCGTCGGCACTCCTTGTGTCCGATCGGCCTGCATCTGCTCGGGAGTTTCCTGTCCCGCCGCCTGGCGCAGCTGCTCAAGCTGCGGATTATAGGTTGTCAGATAACCCGCCGGATCGGCAAACAATGCCTTGAAGTGCTGATCGGATGCTTTGTCAAAAGCGTCCGACATCTTCTTCATCTTGTTATATTCGGCAGGCGGGGCCTTTTCGAGTTGCGCATGATTGGCGGCCTGCTGATCAAGCGCTTGGGAAAAGGACATGCCGCGCACCGCGATCTTCTGCTGGCCAATCGTCTTGGCATCGTCAAGCAGATCGAGATACTGCTCGGCTTGCTCGCGCGGGAACAATGACCGGATGCGGTTCGGATCGTAGTTGAACTCGTGCCCGTCTTCGAGCATCGGGATGCCGTTGCGGATTTCCGCCTTCTGCTGCGCGCGTTGCGCCGAGGTGGCCTGAAGGGCATGGTTATAGAGTTTGCTGGCCTCGGAAAATGCATGGGCATAGGCTCCATCCGAGAGCCCCTCGGGGATGCGTCCGATGACCTCGTCACGGGTCGGGAAATAGCCTTGTGACGGCGGTGCCGCAGCAGCAGCTGTTGGTTCGCCTGCGGCTGCGAGCCGAACTGGGGCTTGCGAACCACCACCGATTTGTGACTGCTGTTGCAATCGCCATTGCCGAGCCGCCTCAACACCGCCGGTGTGGCCACCCCAATCGTTAAATCGCTCACCCGCTATATTCACCCCGATGCCGCCTGCCTCATAATTTGGATCGCCAAGACTGCCTTGATCGGTGTGGCCTCTGACAATGTTGCTGCCGGCGAGCGCCTGATCGATCTGCTGCAACCGTGCTCGCATACGCTCTGGGTTGGCTTCCAACTCGCGCACACGGCCGACATCCTCGCCGCGGCGCACTGGACCATAAAAGCTGTTTGCTCCGCCGCCGATGCCGCTCTCGATCGAACCGCCGGACATGGCCATTCGATTCATCAGGCTTTCAGCAACCGCCGTGCCCGCTTCGGGGTGCTCAATATCGATGACTGCGGCAAGGCGCTTTTTTAGCTGCGGATTGCGATCCAGCTCTTCCTTGAATCCAGCCCGCTGCGAGGCAAGAAAAGCATTAGGCGTCGCCTCTCCAACATCTTGCCCCTCGCCACCGCCAGTCCCAAAAAACGCCGCCCGACCCGCCGCCTGCCCGATGCTCTTGTCGGCGAAATTGGTGACATGCTGGGTCAGCTGATCAAAGTGCGGCAGACCCGCGAGCAGCGGCTGGTTGGCATCATAGAGTGCCTTGGCTTTGGCTCCGTCATTGGCACCGATCGCCGCCAGGATCTGGGTCTCGACCGATTCCTGCTTGCCCTGCCGCTTGGCCGCCTCCCAGACATCATCGCCCGGTTGCGCACCCAGGCGGTGCGCGGTCTGGACCTTGCTGCCGATCAGATCATTCTCGGAACGTCTGAGGGCATCCTGGTCGCCAGATAGCGCCGCCTCGGCAATGCCCTGCTTGGCATTGGTCCCGGAAGCCGCCTCGACGCGTTGCGCCCAGACATGGGCCTGCTGCTCGGCATGGCTGCCGATCTGCAAGCTCTGGTAGTACTGCATGCGGCGGGTATCTTCGTCAAACCGTAGCGCCTGCTCCCCGGTTAGCATTGACCCGTGGATGCGAGTGCGCAGATCGGCGAGTTGCTGCTCAAGCCGCGGCTGCGCCCGCATTGCCGCCGCACCTTCCAAGCCAAAGAACCCGCGATCTGGCATCGTCTGCCCCTTCTCGTCGAGAATGGGATTGCCTTGCTCATCACGCTGGATGTCGTTTGGATCACCTTTGAGGAGCTTGCGGCTTTCCTCCATGTATTGATTGGTCGCCTCGTCGGCCGCGACCTGGCCGTAAAATTGCCCAGCCTTGAGGGCTCCCGCCCCCAGCCTTTCCATGCCGGCGCCGATGAGTCCGCCAAATTCGGCCGGGGTCGAGGGCACATTGAGATAGCGGTTGGGAACGCCGACCTGCGGCTCGACGCTCGGCACTCCCTCAGAGTAGCGGGACTGCGCCATCTAGCTGGTGCTCGTGGTGGCTGGATTTTGCCCGATGCTGCCCCACTTGAACCCAAGCGATGAGGCACTCCCGAGTAGACCACCGCCCGCCGCAAGCATGGCCCCGATCGGTGCCTGCCGCGCCTCCTGCAACTGCAGCTCGGACTCGGCACCAAATCCGGTCGCCGCCGCACGATAACCATAGGCCTGTAAGAGCGCGTTGTTTTCCTCGGTCAGCGCCGAGAGCTTTACGGTCTCGCGCTCGGAGGTCTGCACATCGGCGGCTGACCCGGTATTGACATCGATCCCGGAGGCCCCCGCGGCGGCGCGAATCTGCGCGAGGCGAGCCGCACCCGCACGGCTGACGGTCGCCGCCCGTGTCTGGCCCGCCGCTGCGGCATAGGCGGCGTTCTGGTTGGCGATGATCTCATTGTTGGCGGCGATCTGTGCCTGATAACGGGCATTGGCGGCGGTCGCAGCACCTTGCTGCATCGTGCCAACAGCACCGATCCCAGCCCCAGCAACACCCGCTACCGCTGAGATGATAGGGATTGCCGGAGCGATAAAACTCATCGCTTTAGAACCCCTCGGCGAGCAATAAACTCCACCCCTTCAACCTGCGCCGGTGCCGCCAGTTCAAACCCGAAAAACTCGGCAAAGCGCTGGGCGACGATATCCTCTTCATGAAGGTAGCAGACGATCTCGCGGCGGATCTGCAATATGCGCCAGAGCTCCTCGCGGCCCTCCTTGATCACCAGCCGCACCCGCTTGCGCGCCGTGCTTGAAAGCCGCAGCCACAGGATGCCGCTGGGCTCGATCAGCGTCCCGGTTATGCCCCACAGTGCCGCCGGACGATCATCAAGCAAGGCGGTGCGCCGATAGGACGAACGCCGGAAGAAATCGCGAATCACCCGCCGCGCATCGCGCCCATAGCCCTTAAAGCGCTCGCGCTCCTCGGAGGTCAGCTGACCGGCGATGATGCCGACATGCACCGGCAGCGCGGGGATGATGCGGCAGACCGTCATGCCGCCCTCACCTGCGGCCGGGTCGGCTGCTGGCGCTGCGGCGGTGGCTCCTTGGCATCGGTCTCGGGGATGTCGCCGGGCAGGATCTCCGGGATAAAGGCCAAGATCTGCATCGGCAGCGGATTGAGCTGCTGCGCACACACCTGTCCCGGCACCTGATAGCCGCCGGTCAGCGGCAAGGGCTGGCTATCGCCGGTCCACAAATTCACTCCCTGACCACCGCCGGGGCTGGTAAAGGGCACCCCGCGATCAGGCACCGAGGTCAGATTTGACCATTCGACAAAGCTCGCCGGCGGGCTCTGAGTGCTGGCGTCAGGCTGGTTGCAGCCGATCTGTACCCCGGCACTCGCCTCAAGCCGCACCGCCGCCTTGGCGATCTTTTTGCGGCGCGCCTGGATCGTCGGCTGCCCGGCATCGAGATAGAGGCTCTGCACCTGCACCGTGTAGCCGATACCGACCTTGACATTGCTCGCCGGAAACGGAAGGGTGACGCCGATCGTACCGTCGCCGAATTGCTGGACGAGGAGCCCGACAATCGGAACCCCGTCCATGATCGCAGCGACATAGTTCCCGAGCAGATGATTGAGCCCAGTGACCCTGGTCACCGGCCCGCTGCCTTGCGGCAATGCCAGCCCGGCATCAACGCACCAGCAGTCAAGCACGCTCTCCCACAGCCGGTTGTCCATGCGCTCGATCAAATAGGCCGTGCCCAGACCGCTCGGGCGGCTGGTGGCAAAATAGGTCGCGTCAACCGGCAATTCGGTGCAGGACGCCACGCTGACAAACTGGCCAAAGGTGTCGTGCCGCGCCCAGCCGGCAACCTCCTGCTCCTTCAGGTAGGTCAGGCTCAGCAAGGTGCCGTCCTCGCGCACCACCCAGCGCACTTTGTAAGGCTCCTCGGACCAGGCCCACTCGCGGATCGAGCCATCGGCATTGGCCTGACCTGCAGCAAGAAATAGGTGCGAGGAAAGATAGGTCAGGTCAATCCCCGTGTAGATGTTGATAAAATAGTTGTAGGCAAAAGCGCGAACCAGGGAGCCTTTGGCTTGGACATAGAACACTTCCCAATTCACCTTGTCGGGCGGGATATGGCTGTGGCAGCCATTGTAGGCCTGTGGCTGGGCCTGCTGATTGGCCGGAGTTATCGGTTGCGGATTAAGGGACGAACCGCCGACCCCGGTCAGCTGCCACGCCGATGAGCCGGTCAGCACGACGAGCCCGCCCGGCATCGCAACCGCGAACTGAATCCCGTCGACCTTTTGCGCCCAGGGTGTGCCGGTGATCGAATCGCTGTCGATGGTCGGGATGCGCCGGTCAAAATTGAGAAATGAGCCGGGCTGCGACATAAAATAGGTGTCGGGTTGGTTAGGCGTCGCCATGTAGACGCGCCGCTCCTGAAAATAGGTCACGACACTCGGATCGTTCCCGGTCCCGCTAAAGGGGTTGTAGTGTGTCGGCGGCACTTGGCTGAAATCAGGAACGATGTTGCCGTAGGTAAAGCTGGTTTGCAGCGCTGTCCCAACATAGCCGTAGAGCACGCCGGCCGGCATCGTCGAGGGCGGTGTCGCGGCGGTGGTCCCGGCGATCGGCTCGGCCGCATAGATGTTGTATTGCTGCACCCCGCTGACTGCGGGCCAAGTCAACAGGATGCTACCCGAGGTCACCGCCAGATTGGCGCTGCCGCCGACAATCCCCGGATCGGTCATCACACTTTCCGAGCCGTCGTTCGGATTGACCGCGGTGATCCCAAAGGCATAGGTGGCAGCACTATTGTCGGCGGTGCCCAGCGCGCCGGCCGGATGCGTCAACGTCAATGACGGTGCCGAGGCTGGCGGGCTGACCGTCGAGACGAAATTGGCCGGGGTCAGGGTCCAGCTGTTATTGCTGATCCGCGCGAGCTCCTGCGGCTGATAAAGCGTGCCATCATCCTGGTTCCAGCAGCAGATCGACATGACATCGGCCGACTGGTCAAATTTGAGCCACTTCAGATCCTTCTCGGCCCACGGTGTCACCAGGGTATAGATCCGCGCCGCTGTCCCGCCCCCGGTGTAGGCACCAAAATTGGTGCTGTCGATCGGCGCTCCAAACGGTGTTGACAGCGAGAATGTCGTCGGCCCGGTGACGACCGCGTAAAAGGTCTGCGCCTCCAGTGCTGGCATCCCGGCGATGCCGCTCAAATAGACCCAATCCCCGGTCGCATAGCCGTGCGACGAAGAAGTTTGCACCGATACCGGGCTGCCCTGGGTGATGACCGAGACCGATTGTGCGCTCTCGGTGACAAAGCCCCCGTTCTGGATCACCCGCATGTAGAGGTGGCCAAATTCGAGGATCAGCCCCTGCTTGATCGAGAACCGGAAGGTGATCAGCCGCGGCGGAAAGCTATGCGTGGTCTGCGCCGAGTAGCCGACAAACTTGGTCCCGGCCCGCGAGTAGGCACCGCCCCTATAGCTTATAAAAGCATTTCTACAGGTTGATAAGCCGAGCGCATAACTTTGGTTGTCTACATGCCCGAAGAACGAAGGTGAGACCTCGCCTGCGGCCATTGATGTCTTGATAAATGGGACGGCCATCTAGTAGGCCGAGCCGTCACCAAAGCTGATGGTATCCCAGCCATAGCCAAAGGTGCCGGGGCCATCACCCCACCAGCCGTATTGCATGTTAAAGGAGGGGCCGGCGCTGCGGATGCGCAAAAAGTCCGGCATGTGCTCGGTCGTCGCCCAATTCTCGTTGCCGTCGCTGACGCGCGCCTCTTTGATCGCGTCCTTGCACGAAGCTATCGCCTGCGCCCGGATCGCGAGCGCGTATTTCTTGTCCTTGGTCAAGCTCAGCGCCACGCGCGAGGCAAGCAACTGCACGAAAGCCTCAACGAACAAATTATCCATTTCGGCCGGATTTACGACGAGCGCCGTGTAAATCAGGCTGGCGTTTCGCACATTGGTCAGGATCACCGTGCGCTGGGTGCCGCCGTCGCCCTCTCCAGTCTTGAGGTCGGAGAGCTGCGACCAATCGGTGATCGCCCCGATCGTCGTCGGGTAGTTGTAGTCGAGAGTGACGAGAAAGCGCGCCGGCACCAGCCGTACATTGTTGGCGGTAATGACATTGAGTCCGGTCATGCTGACCGTGCCCGGTATCGGCGGCCCTTGCACGGTCGGGAATGAGCCGGTGAATTGCGGCACATTCTGCATTGCCCCGGGATTGTGCGGGACAAACCGGGCGCGCACGCAGTCGATCGGCCAGGCGTATTCGTAGACCCAAGGTGGCGGAACGATCGTGCCGACACCCTGTGTCTGGCCGGTTGCATCCGCGAGCAGCTGCATCGGCGCCTGCTTGCGGGCGAAATTCCAATTGGCCGTCCGCAGCAATTGCCGCAGATCATTGCCATAGGCGCGCAGGATCGGGCGGGCCTGCTCGGTGCCTTCCTCAAGATCGCCGATCGAGGGGCCTTCCCAGCCGATCGCATCAAGCACGCGGTTGGCGATGGTCGCGGGATCGCTCATTCACGCCTCGGCGGCTTGCCGCGGTAATAGCGCCATGCCTCAAGGCCGACCCCGATTATGACCAGGGCCAGGATGATCGCGATCACCCAGAATGCGGTATCTTTCATCCCTGGAGCACCCACGGTGCCGTCTCGATTTTCTTTATTTGCTCCTGAATGCACCGCGCCAATTCTGGTGATGGATTGCATTCGTAATTGGCCCACATTACCAGGTAGGCGTGGATCAGATCCTCGCGCAGCTTGTTCGTCTTATTCCAATCAATGTTCATCCCTGAATACGCTCCGCAATCTGGCCAAGGGCGACCTCCTCAGCCGTCTGTAGCCGGTAGATCTCGGGGCTCTCGCCGCGGCGCAATCCGGCTTGCTCGGCAATCGGCAAGGCTGGCTCAAGCTTGGCGAGCGCCTCCGAGAAGCGTTTGGCGAGGGCGGCGCACAGGGTCTCGGTAAAGAGCGGCTCCCAGTTGAGCGGATTGTTGACCTCGCCGGTGTAGACCAGCACGGCATAGGCGACATTGGTCAGGATCACCCGCGAGGTGCTCAAGAGCGGATCGATCAGACGGTCATCCTCGGCGATGCGATAGGTCCGCGGCTGCGGGTCATAGTTTGGGATCAGCACCGGGGCCTGACGAATCGAGCGTACCTTTATGCAATCGTCGGGGTAGGCGTACTCATAGCGCCATGGCAGGATCGGATCGATGCTCGAGTCCCACGGGCGCAGATACCCGCCCGCCGGCGCGGTCTTTAAGAGCCGCAGGTTGGTGTTGCGCTCGGCAAATCCCCAATCCTGCTGGCGCAGCAATTCCTCGCGGGTCTGCCCGTAGAGGCTGATCGCGACCTTTGAGGCGAGCGTGCCCTCGTTCATATTGCCGATCGCTGGCCCCTTGTAGCCAATGCGATCGAGCGCGTTGTTGCAGATATGCTCGGGGGTGGAGAGCGGTGTCGTCATCCGGTCGGCACATTCACAGCGGCTTCCTCGCCCATCTTCTCATCCTCGGCCCCGACCTTGGTCTGATCGATCGAGGCCAGCGCCGGGGCCATCAGCCGCCCCAGCCGCGCGCATAGGAGCTCGGTGAACATGCTCTCCCATAGCCGCGGGTCATGGACCTGGCGCGTGTAGACGAGCAGCGGATCATTAAGATAGCAGGCAATCGAGATCCCGGTTCCGTCACCCGGATTGAGCAGGGTCCAGAGATTGGGGGTCGGATTGTTGCGCAGGTAGGAGGCCGAATAGATGTCACGCAGCCTCAGACAATTGTCGGGATACTCAAAGACATTGGTCCACGGGATCGGCGGGGTCGCTCCCGGCAGTGCGACCCCCGGCACGATGACCTCGGCAAACCCCCAGGTCGCCGAGCGCAACAGCGCATCACGGGTCTGCGAATAGATCTGCAGCGCGGTCTTGGCCGCCAGCGTGCCATCATAGAGCGAGCCGATGCGGAACTTCCAGCCGATCCGCACCAGCGCATCATTGACGACATCTTCGGGAGAAGCGAGCGAGAGCATTAGTTATCCACCCTTTCCATGCTGGCGCTGGTGAACATCCCAGCATTCTCCAGCGCCATGCGCGAGGTTTCCGGGCGCCCGGCCAGCGCCATCGCCAGATAATCCGAGAGCAGCCGCACCACCGCCTCGGTAAACCCGGCATCCCACAAATTCTCATCGACCTGATTGGAGAACACCGCCGTGGTCACCGGGACCACGGTCAGGATCACTTTGACATTGCCGGCGCCAAAGCTGTCATTGGCGACGACCCAGCGCACCGGCAGCGGGTTGAGCGGGTCGACCCCAAGCGGGATCAGCTGGCGCACCTGAATGCCGTTGGCGGGGTAGAAATACTCATAGATCCACGGCGATTCCGGGGTGCCCCCGGTCAGGGTCAGTAGCACATGGCGGCGCGAGAAATCCCACCCGAACTGGCGTCCGACTGTGTTGACGACACCGACATAGCAAGCCTGAGCCGCGAGCCCGGCCGGGGTGAGATCAAAGCTCGGGTCAGGGTAAGTCCCGGTCCCGGTGACCGCCGGCTGATTGTCGCCGATCAGTTGGATCGCACGATTCACAACATCCGCCGAGATCATTGCGCCACCCGACAATTGACACTGAACACGCTCGTCGCGGTCAATGCCGAGGCATTCAGATTCACAAATGGGACATTGCTGCCAAACTGCTCAAGATTGATAAAATTGCCCGCGGTCGGGATCAGCGCGCCAAATTGCGTATAGCCAGTTGAGAGTACCGTTGAACCGACGATGCCGATCGCGCAGCTCGCCGAAAAGGCCGGGTTCTGACTGATCGGCAGACCGGCAATTCGCAGATTGGCTCCGGCCAAGGTGCCGACCCCGGTCAGCGCTACACGGGCGTAAACGGTATAGCTTCCCTGCGCGCCGACAATCTGACCCCAGGTGCCGCCAAGATTATAGGTCGGCGTGCCGCCGCCATCAGCGGTCAGGGTCGGGGTAAAGGTGGTGCGGGTTGAGGCTACCGATACACCGTTGATCCGAAGATCCTGCGCGTTGATGGCCCCCAAGCCCGGATCGCCGCCAGCCACGGTTGGCGGCATGGTGAGGCCACCAGATGCCTGAATCCGCACCACATCCTGGATTGTCGTGCTACCAACCGGGACCGTCTGCAGCAGGATATACGAGCCAGCGTGACCGACCGACTGATTTTCCGCGGCATGCACCGACACCTTGGCGCCCTGCACATAGCTGACACCGTTATAGAACCAGTTTTGCACTCGCCCGCAGGAGGCATCTTGGAGCACCGGGGTCGGGACCGCTGCGGTGCCACCCGCACATACCGCCTGCAGCGCGACACCGCTGGGGCCAAAGGCATCGAGCTCCATCGCGACCAGGTTGCCATCCGGACCACCCAACTGCAGCACCGTTCCGGTCAGCGGTGGCGGCAGCGGGCCGGGGGATTGCGCGAGCAGAGAGGGAACCCTGGTGCCGTTGACAAAATACCCGCCCGAGACATTGACCGTGCCCGGCCCCATGTCGCCGCCCGACACATTGCCGGGAACCGTGATCCCGCCGTCGTTTTCCAGCTTGAGCACCTCAGCCTCGGTGGTCTGTCCGATCGGCGTCGTCATAAAATCGATAGCCGTGCCGCCATGCCCCGAGGTCTGGTTCTCTGCCGCGAGCGCGCGGATGTTGGTCAGCGGGCCGACATAGCTCGCACCGTTAAAAAAGAACGCTTGATCGGAGCGCGAGCAGATACTGCCGATCAGCACTCCGCTCGGGGCCGCCCCGGTGCCGCCGGCACAAAATGCCCGCAATCCCGGGGCACCGCCAAAGCCATAGACCTCGATCGTTGGCGCCGTGCCATCGGGGCCGCTCAGCTGCATGATCGCACCCGTCCCCGGTGTCGGCAGCGGGTTTGGATTGGTCGCGAGCAAGGGCGGGACCGGGTGACCCTGAATGAATAGGTTCATCGCGTTGATCGTGCCCGACCCGAGATCGCCGCCGAGCACACTCGCCGGCACGGAAATCCCGCCATCATTGCCAAATCGGGTCACGATCTGCGGTGTCGTCGTGCCGTTTGGGGTGGTCTGAATGTCGATTTGCGAGCCGGAGTGGGTGCCGGTCTGCAACTCGGATGTCGACATCGTGATCCGTGCCGCGAGCACGTAATTGGCACCGTTGTAGAAATACGAGTTGAAGCGTCCGCAGCTGTCACCTGCCAGCAAGGCTGACGGTGCAGCCCCCGTGCCGCGGGCGCATGTCGTGCGATAGGGGGCTCCGACGAGAGCATTGGTGCCGTCAACGCCAAACGAGTTGAGCTCGATCCCCGGCTGCACATTATCAAGACCGGAGATCTGCAGGATGGTGCCGCCGATCGGCAGCGGTGACACCGGGTTCTGCGGGCTCTTGAGCGTCAGCACCGGGTTGCCTTGAACAAAATACCCGCCCTGCGAATTGAGCGTGCCCGGACCTTTGTTTCCTCCGGTAACCGTGCTCGGGATCGTGATCCCGCCATTGTTCTCAAACCGCAGCACATCGGCCTCGGTCGTGGTGCCGATCAGCGTCGTCATGACATCAACGTAGGAGCCGCCATGCCCAACGGATTGCTGCTCCGCGGCACCCATTGTGATCGCGGCAAGCGGCCCGATCCAATTGGCACCGTCATAGAGAAATTCTTGGAGACGGGTGCAAACCGCCTGCGGGAAGGCCGATGGGATGGCCCCGGTGCCATTGGCACAGGCGCCGCGAAAGGAGGCTCCGACCCCGCCAAACGCATAGAGATCAAGACCGGGGTTGACCCCATCCGGAGCCGAGATCTGTAAGGCGGTGCCGGCAAATGGCGGCGGCAGCGGCGCTTGGTTCTTGCCCAGGAGTGTCGGCACCGGCAGCCCGTTGACATAATAGCCGCCGCTGACATTCATCGTGCCGGCGCCTTGCGAACCGCCGGTCACACTCGCCGGCAATACCAAACCACCTTGATTGCCGATGTGCATGACATCGACGGCGGTCGAGGAACCGTTGGGTGTCGTCCAAAACGAAATCTGCGAGCCGGCATGCCCGGGGCTTTGATTTTCGGCTGAGGCAAAGACGATGCCGCCGTTGCGGACATATTGCGCGCCGTTGTACTGCCAGCTGCGCAAGGCCAGGCAATTCGCCCCGCTTTGCACCGCCTGTGGTGCCGCCCCCGTCCCCGCCGCGCACACGCCCTCAAACAATCCCGTGCCACCAAACGAGTCGAGTTCCATCCCGGCTGTGGCACCATCGGGAGCGACAAACTGGAAATTTGAGTTTGCCAATAGCGAAGTCGACGGCGTGACGGCATTAAAATTGAGCTGAAAGAGGTTTGGCGTCAGGGTGGCCGGACCATAGGTCGAGGCCTGGTTCTGGGCATTGCCGACAAACATCTTGTATTGCGGCAGCGCCGGCAGCAGCGTCCCGCTCCCGCCAAAGGTCGCGTTCTCGCCGTTGATGTTGAGCACCAGCGGGATCTGCGGCGCCAGACCTCCCGCACCAAACGAGATCAGCCCGCCGGGGCCGAGCGGCGTGGCGGCATCAGCGTCAAGGCAGAGGAAATAATACCCGTTTTGATTGGTCGGTCCCGGCGTGCCGCCGCCCGGCGGATTGCCGTACATACAGTTGTGCGAGTTGAACGGCCCGGTCCCGGTGGCGCGGTTGATCTGCAGGTACTCGGCCGCACCGATACCGGGACCGCCGGCGGCACCCATGTCCTGGATCTGCGTCGCGCCAAAGCCCGGGCTCGAATAGACCGGCATGTGCCCTTGCGGGCCGGGGCCGACTTGCTGCACCGCACCCTGCGCCCAGGCGGCGGTCGGGAGGAGAAGCGCAAAGAGCGCTAGAAGCTTCATTCAGCGCTTGCCTCCGCGTGGGGCCGGTGGCGGCTCGTCCTCTCTTTTGACTTCCTCGGCGACCTTGGCGAACTCCGCGGGGTGCTCCTCCTTGACCGTCTCGACCAATTCAGCCGCGTGTTCGAGCCCCTCCTCGACGCGCTCGCGGATCGTCACGGCGAGAAAATGCTTGGCCTGCCCGACCTCCTCCTCGGTCATCCAGACCACCTCGCCTTGCGGCACGATGCGATCGTTGAGGTAAGCCGGTTCGAGCAGCTGATAGGATTTGCGCTCACCTGCCATGATGGGTCTCCTCGGTTCAAAATCCTCCGGCGGATGCCAGCGCGCGGCACCCGGCAGCCAAGCCGGGCTGTAGCCTTCCGGGTTGCGGTTGGTGGTATCGATGTGCGTGCGCTGGTCTGCGCGGGCCGGGTAATCGCTGCCAAAGACGGTGGGGTCGTCGGGTTGTCTGCCGTCCATCACTTCACCAACAGCTGATCATATTTGCTGCTCTTGCGGTAAAGCCGCTGGGCGGCGCGCGGGCGGCGCTCCATCAGCGGTGCCTCACGCTCAAGAGCATGCTCCGGTATCGCATACTCTGGCTCTCTCTCGGTCGCTTCGGGCATCTCGGTGGTCTCGTTCTCGACCGGCGAGAGGATCATCGTGATCTGCGTCTCAAAGCATTGACCGCCCGGGCCATCGCTGACGTGAGTGACTTCCATAAAGCAGCGCATGTCGAGCAAATCACCGACATCGGGCAGCTCCTCGATCCCCAGTTTTTCGATGGTCTGTCTGTTAAAGGAGAGACAGAGCCCGCAGGGATAATCCGGCCGCTCCATTGGCAGCGGCATCTGGGCGTCATATTTTTCTTCGTCGTTCAACTCAAGGGCTACCCACTTAGCCATGATCAGGCTCCTTCCGGCTCACGGCGCATGCGCTCGGGCTGCGCCGCCCCGCCTTCGCCGGGGGGAGTATCGCCGGCGACTGCCGCCTCACCGCGGGCGTGCTCCTGCAATTGCTCCATCTCGTGCTTGGAGTGCATCGCGTGCCGCTCGCCATGTTGCGTTGCAGCAAGATCGCCGCGGCCACGCATGTGCCGCGACAGCATCTCCAGCTCCGCGTGCTCGTGTTTGCGATGGAGTGCCGTGACATCGGCACCCTCTTCGTCGTGCTCGGCCTCGTGGGCTTCGCCGAGTGCCCGGTGCTCGTCGCGGTGCGAGCCGTGCAGCGCCATGCGCGCCTTCTCGTGGCGCTCGCGCATCGCCACCCGCTCGGCCTTGTGCCGAGCGCTGGTGCCGCCCGGCTTTTCGATATCCTCAGCCGCCTGCTCGGCGGTCGCCGGTTTGGTCTCCTCGGTGTCTTCCTTGTCGCCGTAGAGGGCCTCGCGTCTGCTCTTAGCCATAGAGTGCCTCGCGTCGTGACTTTTTCTTCTCGCCGCCCATCGAGGGTTCGCCCAACTCCTTGGCGCGCTTGTTGATCCATCGCCTGGTAGCTCCCGGTGTATTGGACCGGCCAAACGACGACTTGGCGTTCTCAAGATCGCTCTTGTTGCGAATGGGAAACTTGTCCGTGCCCGGCTGGGTCTGACCCTTCTTCTCGGCTTCCTGCCGCCCAGCAGCACTGACACTGCCGCCTGCCGTTCTAAAATTTGCCATTGGTGCCATCCTGCTCTTGAGATCCACGATTGTCAGATGCTGTCCGGCCATCAGCAGCCAACCCCCATTAACGCGCCGCGCTGGCAAAACGGCCGCAACGTAATGACGCCAATCGTATAGTATAGGAATGAGGCATTACTATTCGTTGTATCGGTGTAAGTCGCTGCCGTCGCACCGGGAGTGGTGAGCGTTAGATCCTCACTAAACTCCCCCCAATCACTACCAGAACTCACGCTCTTCGTACGTTGCGTAAAGCCAGTGCCAACAGCGGGTGTCAACACTCCGTTTTGGTTTCCCTGTATCCCCCATACAATATCGCTCGGCTGCTTCGTCGTAACGGTTCCAGAAGTGATGACATTAGGGAGTGTGCCAGGACCCACTAATGATTGTGCTGTAGCGGCATCGATAACTAACGTACCAGAATACTCGTCTGCAACTCCCTGTAGAAAGTCAACCGCCACGCTTGGAGTTATTGTGATCGTCTGCGGAGCATTACGTATGTTGTAGAGCGCAAACATCTGCATTCCAGGGGCTCCTGAGGGAACAACCCTCGGTGCCACCGGAATGTACGTATTGCTTTTATCATCAGTAATCGTGAACGTAACCGTGCCAAAGTTAGTGAGCCCCGCGAATATCGCTCCAACTACCGTATTGCCAGCACCTACCGTCGCAGTGAAAGACACCGTCGCCGCAGTTGTGCTCCCAGAAGCCCCGATCGCGCCGAGTTTGCCTTGTACCCACGCCGCCCTTGCCGGCGTCGCCAGCAGCAATAGTATGAGGAGCCAGCAGATCATTGGGCCATTGGCGGCTGGACGACAAACTTGGCGAAAACTTCAGGGGCACTCGCATACACGGCACTGTTGCCTTGCATAAAAGTGATGAACTGCCCGATGAACTGCATCGCTAAATTCCAGTCATTGGCAGAGAGCGCACGGCTGAGCAACACGTACTTCGACGCTAGTACCGGATTTGTTGCGACCGGGTTAGGGTCAGCCGTCGTTGACTGTAGACCGTCAGCCTGCAACGGAGCAGTCGTGAACCCGCTCACGAAGGTGCCGAGATTAGCCTGGGTCCATTGCTGATTGGCCGACTGTGCATTGATAAACGCGGCGCTCAACGCGTCCATGATCAGCGCGATGTTGTTTAGAACGTTAATCGTAAGCGTATTTGGAGTATCAGCCATTTATGGTGCATCCAGATAGCTAATAACGCCGGATAGTCGGCCGCTGCCGCTCTGCAGGATGCAGAGGTGCTGCGCTGTGGTGGTGGTCTTGATATTGCTACCCGCTGGCATCGGAACCACGGTACCTGCATTGCCAGCAAACGACATACCGTTCGCCGCAGTTGTCGCCCCGACCAACGCCACCGTGCTCGTCGCACAGGTTGTGCCAGTACCCTGAACGATCGAAACAAACTGTGCCGTGTCGGAGTGAAGATAGATAAGGCATATGTAGCCATTATTAGTGAACGTCTTAACATCGGTCGATGCGGTCTGGCTGACGGCGATCTGCAATGTGCATCCGGCGGAAGCCGGGTAATAGGCGGCATCGCCCGCTGGCCCCAGCGAGCCAATGCTGAGCAGCAGCAGAACAAGGGCGAGTAGCCAACGCATTCAGTTTAGAAACCAATTGCTGCCGTCGCTGACGTAGCAGATCTGCCCGCGCTGCACGGTGAAGGTGATGCCGGTTGACCCAGTAGTGCCATCGATATTGCCTGCAGTCGGCGATTTAATTGATGCGGTATTGGTGGCAAAATTCGTCGTATCGTCCTTGAGACAGCCGCGAAAGCCGTTGCCTGCGGTGACCGCACTTGGCAGGTTATAGGTTGCCGCCGCTGGCGTGCCCATGCGCGAGATGTTGACCGTGTCATAGGTGCTTGAGAGCGTGAATGGACCCGCTGCGGTCAGCACATTGACCGCGACCGAGCCCGAGCCGGTGATCGAGTTGCAGCCAAAAACATGGGTGCCGGTATTGTAGGTCAGCGCCGAGGAGCCGCTTGAGCAGCTGAGCAGCGCCAGCGGTGCAGGGGTGGTGCCGGCAGCCGCCCATCCGAGCACCGAATCGGCAGTCGCCGATGTGCCTGCGGTGGTCGGATCGGTAGCGGTGGCACCAAAGACGACGACCGAATCAGCGACATTGGCCAAGGTCGAGAAGGCGGCACCCGAGGCCCCGCCGATGACGATCGCGTGCTGGGTCGGGTTGGCGCAACCAAAGGTGTGCGTCGAGGTCGAATAGGTCAGCGCGTTGGCGCAGTTGCCGACCGCAATCGCGGTCGGATCGGCCGAGGCCCCACCGGTATAGACGATCGCGGCATCGGCGACCGGGGTGACCGCGACGACGGCACTGGTGCCCTCGCCAAGCAGCACGCCATGTGCGGTCAAGGTGGTGGCCCCGGTGCCGCCAGCATTGACCGTGACCGGGGTCGGGTAGTAGGCGGCAAACGCCGGCTGCGTCAGCAACAGCCCGGCCAGCAGAGCCGCAATCTTTCTCACCGTCGAGCTCCTTTCTCAGCGGCTCGGGCGGCCCGAGTTTCGGCCGCCGCCGCCGCCTCTTTCTCCTTCAACGCCACGCCTTCGTCGTAGCGCTGCCACCACGCCGCCTTGTCAAGATCGCCCTGTACCCAGCGCGCCCAGTAGTCGCCCTCGCGGTGGCGCGTGGCTTGTTCGTTGATCACATCGTTCTCAGCGTTGTTGCGCTGCACAATGAGCCCGCAATACTCATACGGGGTGTTGGGCGCGCACGCAGGAGGGACCGCCTGCGCGAGTGCCGGGGTGGCCCACAGGACCGAGATCACAGCTAGGTCGCGTACCATAGCGAGCCATGCGAGAGAAAATAGATGCCCATGCCGGTGATATTCAGCGTCATTGTCGGTATCGGGTGATCGGTGAAAATCTGGCTGCCATCGGTCGTCACCACCGTCACCGGATTGGCAGCAAAGTTCTGACCGCCATCCTTGATCCCTAAATACATATCGTTGCCGGGATTTGGCGGCAGCTGGATGGTCAGCGGGGCCGGGGTCGCCTGGTTGATGATGGTCAGGACATTGGTGACCGCCGGCAGGATCAGCGGCGAGGCATTTGAGGTGTAGAGTTGGCCGGTAAGAGCGCCGCCACCAGGAGCCGGGCCACTCGCCAGGGCGGCGATCTGCGCGACCGTGGTCGGGAAAGCCTGATCATTGGGGTTGCCTTCGACATCCATGGCCTGGACCACCAGCGTCTCATTGCCTTTAAGCTGGCCCGGCTGGAAACCAGGATAGGTAATGGCTGCGGGGCTCGGCTGCACGAAGGTGACCTCAAGGATGATCGGTCGGGGAGGCGGCGGTGCCGGTGGCCGTGGCGGCGGCACCCAGAGCGGTATCGGAGGCAGCGGCGGTGGCGGCGGGTAGCGCACCCGCAGACGAAACGCGTAATCCCGCATCCCATTGAGAATGGGATGCCCCTCGCCCATAAAGCCGGGGCCGCGGGGCAGATTGCTGTTGGCGGCCTCGGTCAGCCCTCCATTGCTGCGCGCTGTCTGGGCCATCGCATCACTCAGTCCTTGCCGTACAAGGCTTGCCGTCGCGACTTCTTCGCCTGTCCGGCGGGAATGACCTCCTCATCCTTATGCAGCTTGTAGATCCCCGTTTTTGGCACCGTGCCGCCGCGATTGAAGCCTTTTAGGCCCTTCTGCAGCAATTCTCGCCGCAGATCTTGGGTAATATCTTTGGAGGCCAAGGCTCCGGTCGTCCCCCCTTCTTTCTCGATATCCAAGATATTTTGGAGGGCGGTCAAATTTGACGCTGGTGTGCGTGATCCTTTCTCGGCCATCAGCTTTTCCCGTAGAGTGCCTGGCGGCGGGTCTTTCGGGCCGCCGCCGCCGGGATGACTTCCTCGTCCTTGTGCAGCTCATAAATCCCGGTCTTTTTGACCGTGCCGCCGTGCTTGAAACCTTTAAGCCCTTTGGCCTCCAATTCGCGGCGCAATCGCTCGCTGCGCAACCGTTCAAGACCACCGATCTTGATCCCCTCCTTGGCGAGGAGTTCGAGATTTTCTTTTTCGGTGTCATCGTTCGCGGGCTTGCCATTACCGGGTTCGGGCATTCAATCCTTGCCATAAAGTGCTTGACGACGGGTCTTCTTCTTCTCCTCACCGACCTTTTCCGGGAGCTTGCCCCCGGGATCGGCCTCGGAAAACTCCTTACCGACCGATTTCGGGATGCCGATGTTGCTCTTGCCAGCGGCAGCGGCAAACATCGCGCGTCTCTGGGCTTCACTGACGGCTGGCATCAGGCGGGCGGCTCAGCGGTGTCCACCGGGGCGATGACGACCGAAGAGCCTGCCCCAACATCGACGGTGTAATTGGTCACCTCGCCGCCGATCATCAGCTCTACCGTGACCTCATCGGCGATATTGGCGAGCAAGACCTTCAACTCCCCAACGGTCATCTAAACCCCCGGCGTAAAGGTGATCGATCCGGCGACCGCGGTGCCGGCGACCGTCGTGATATCGCCGATCGCGATGATATTCTGAACACCGGTGCCGACTATGGCATCAGCGGTCGAGGTGATTTGGGCAGACCCGATGGTGCCGACTGCGGTAACCACCGCCGCCGTGCTATCATTGGGATCAACAGTGACAGTGACGATCGTCTCGTCGGAAGAGGCCCAACTCGTCGGGCCATCGACCTGCGCGGCATTTCCGCTCTTGTCGACCCAGGTAACCTTTGCCTGCATCGGCGGCTGGTCAATCGGGAAGGTTGTCGCCATCGGCGATACTCCTGTTATGGTGATCGCACCAAAATACCATGTCAGCCGGCCCTCGATTGTCGGCGGCTCGGGGGGCGGCGGCAGATAGACATTGAACCCGCCACCGAGGTTGAGATTGACCGTGAACTCGCATGCCACTGCGTATGATCTCTAGCAGCATACGGCGCAGGCGTTGCGGTTTGGCGGCACCGAGATCGACAGAGAGCACCAGCCGGTCTCGGTCGGGCGGGTGATCGAGGTTTCGGTTCTTGTCGATTCGGTCTTGGTCCCCATACGGGTCGGCTGCCGATGCTCGGCCCCGCTCGATGTCGTCTCGGTCTTGGTCCCCGGCATGACATCTTCTCCGCCCCCGATGGTGCTGCGCCGTTCAAAAGCGAACTCGCCACAGGAGCAGGTTTCGGCGGCACAGCCGGCCGCACCAAAGAGCAAAGCCAAACTCAAGGCGAGACGTACCATGTGGCGTTGGTGGCGACATAGGTCACGCAGATCGGTGTCTTGGCGACCCCGGCCGTGGGCACGCCAGCATCAACGGTCTGCCCGGTATTGGCGGAAAAGGTCAGCGCCGTCGAGGTCTGCGTTGAGACATAGCAGAAGCGCTGTCCGTCAGCGGGATTGGGCATCATTGTCAAGGTCGTAGCAGCGAGTGTGCCGCCGGGCTGGGCAAAGGCGGTGCCGGTGCCGTTGGCGATGGCGATGGTCTGTCCGGTCGTCAGCACGCCGAGGTTCTGATATTTGGAGCTCGATGCGATGGCACCGGCGAGCGCCACCTTGCCGGGATTGCTGGGGTTGCCGCCGGGCAATAGCGAGGAGACCTGATCGGCACCGCCATTGATCGAGGGAACCAGCGGCGCCGGGGCATACTGCGCCAGCGCATAGCCGATGACACCAGCAGCCAACAGGGATGCGGGGACGAGGGATTTGAGCGAGGGGATCATCGCTTTGCTTCCTCAGTGGGAGAACCATTTGGCGGCGGTGCCGCCGACTGCGCAGGTGAACTCGGCGGTTCCGGCCTTGAGGGTGGCCGATGCTGCGGGCAAGGTTACCCCGGTCGCTGTCGCGACGCCGTCAATCGTGTCGGTGCCGGAGCCATAGACCTTGATCGCATTGCCCGAGCCGTTGATGATCGTCACTCGGGAGGGTGCCAGCGGGCAGAGATGCAGCGCCACCCCATCATTCAGATTGGCGGTTGAGACATAGCAGATCGTAAAGTTGCAGGTGGCTCCGGCGATGGCCCCGGCCTGGGTCTGCGTCGTCGCCGCGGTCATCGGGCCTGAGATTGTGTCGAGGTCTTCGGGGTTGTTGCCGCCGCCCGAGGGGCGGCCGACCGGGGCCTGCGCCAATGCCTGACCCCACAACCACCCCGCGCACAGCAGCGGCGCCAGCGTCATGGCTTTGCCGAAACGGTCAGTCATCATTTCAAACCCTTCCCGGTGACCACGCCATTGCCGCCGGGCCGGTGCCGCTGATGCGGTAGTACATATTGCCCGCAGCATAGGTGATGAAATTGAGCCGGTAGAGCACACCGCGCTCGCTTTCGGTCAGATTGAGCGAGACCGGGGCTACGATGCCGGCGGTAAAGAGCGGATTGAGGGTTGCCTGATTGGCGCCCTCATAGATCGCCGACGCCCCGCTGCCGGACGGCAGACCGGCGGCGAGCCAGGTCAACCCGCCGTCAAACGAGCGCTCGACCACCGCCTTGGTGCCGGCCCACGCGGTCGGCCCGTAAAGCGCGTTATTGTCGGTGCCGACCACCAGATTGGCGTTGGTGAAGCCTGGCGAGAACTGAAAGGTCAAGGTCGTCGTCGCGATCGTAAAGGTCGTACCCGGCGGCACGAGGGTCGATCTGACCCACATGCCGTTGACGAGCCCGGTGGCCGCGGCGACCGTGCCCTGGCCCGCAGTCTGATTGCCGGCGCTGATGGTCAGCGCGGTATTGACGGCACTCCACAGCGAGACATTAAACGGACCATAGATCGGAAAGGGCTGGGTCGGGCCGATGGCGGTGATCGGGACGGTGTTGGCGATGACAAAATTTGCCGCCTCGCCCTGCGGCGGTGCCGGGACGCCGGAGATTAGCGCGGATTGAGCATTCTGGCCCACATCACGCCAGTTGTCTTGCCGGAGCCGCTATGGTGCCCAAGACTCTCGTCTCGGAAATCTGCCCCTGCACCGTGTCGCCCTTGAGCTTGAGCATGCCGATCGACCTTGGCGTGCCGACCGGCTCGGGGCTGGAATTGGCGACATCCGAAGAGCCGACGATGGTCAGCTTTTTGCGCCCGAGATCGGGCCGGTTGAGGGCGCGCGTCTCGCCGCCGATCATCACCAGAAACTCTCGGTAGATGGCGAGCGCGACCTCGTTGGCTGGGCTTAATTGCTCATTGGGGACGCCATACCAGGTGACCTGCCGCCGCATCAATACCTTGGTCGCCGGGTTCTGCCATGTCGGGTCGATCAGCTGCTCCTCAAAGTAGCAAGGCTTCATGACATCGTAGAGCGGCTCTTTTTGCTTGGCGAAAGCATCGGTCAACAGCACTTCCATGCACTCGGCCGCATGAGTTCGGCGCTCGATCTCCTCGGCCGGCAACCGGGCGGCCTGTCCGCGGCGAACCCGATCCTGATCAACGAGCTCGGCGATCTGTCCGGCGAGCACCCGGGCAAAGCCCGCCTCTTGCGTCGTTGCCGGGGCACCGCGCTGCGCGGTTATGCGATCGATGATCTCCTGGGTGCGGTCGGCGAGCGCCTTCTCGACTGCCGCGGCCAGGGCGTTCTGAAACTCTGGGGTGCGGGTGAAATCGGCGATCTCTTCCTCGGTCGGGCCGTCGATCGCCTGATCCATCCAGCGGTCGTCATCAGCCGGCAGGTGTCGGGTCTGCGCCATCTAGGCCACCGCAAAGTTCTTCGCAGCTTGCCGGTTCGCCTGATCATCGCGGCACAGCACGACCCCGGCAAAGCCGATCGCCCCGGCGGTAAAGGAGGTCGCCGCCGCTGCAACAAAGTTCATCCGCGCAAAGCGCGGCCGCAGGGTCAGCGGGATCACCGGCGGCCAGTCAAAGCGGGCAAAGGTCGCACCCAAACCGAGATTGGCGGCAGCGATGCCGGGCTGCTCCAGCAAGGTCACCGGAGTACCCGGATTGTAGCCGCCAGCGGACCCGGTATCGGGGGCCACCTGGAATTGCGCGGTCAGGGTGGCCGCAGTGCCGGTCGTAAACGCGGTCGAGACTGTGGCGATCAATTCAAGCTGCTGCTTACCGATGCCCCAATCCATGCCAAAAAGGGCGGTAGTGCCAATAATCGCGACCGGAGCGGTGCCGACCCCCTGCCCCAAGAGATCGATCCATGGAGTCGCGGTCGCACCGCCGGTGCCAGTCGACATCGTCAGCGGCGAACTGATCGGGACAAAGATCGCTTGGGCGTCCGTCATCATGGCTAGGTCACCCTACCTTCAGATATGAGGAGTTGATCTATAATGCGGATTGGTATATCTCTAAACCCGTCAGTCACGCGTCCCGCGTAATCGTCAATTCTCAGTAGTACGTTGCGGTCACGCATCCCCTGGACATCCATCCAGTGGCGCCCGGTGCGATTGGTGTAGAAGACCGGGCGGATGCCGGGCGAGGGCTCATCGGGGGCATCGGTGCGGGTGATGCCGGAGGAACGCTTGCCGAGGGTCGGCGGCAGATAGACCAGCTGCGCCATCAGGGCAAAGAGGTCGGCGGCATTGGGGCCGGCGAGCCCGGCATTGGTGACATCGACATTGGCGAGCCGGGCGCCATAGCGCCAATCCATTGGTACACAGGCGCCCTGATGGCGGAACCACGAGGTATAGGCCTCAAAGCGGTTGCCAAGATTGTCAAATCCGGGGACGGTGTCGCCCTTGTTCTCGTGGGTCAGACCGGCGCGCGAGCCGCGGGGATAAACATTGTGGATCGTCCGCTCGCCCCAGCACAAAAGCCAGATCGAGAGGTTGGAGCTGCCGGTGCCGAGCCCGTCAGTGACATTGGCGGCATTGAGCGCGGTGGCGGTGGCGACCGTATTGTAAAAGGGTGAGAGCCCCATAAACTGGGCCGGGTTGGCGACCGAGTTCCCGTAAAACTCGGTCTGCGTCATGGTCTGGCCCATGCCCTCCATAAACGCGACATCTTCCGACTCGCGGTAGCGGTCGATATCGCCTGAGGCTTCGGCTTCCCAGCGGTCGATCTGTGAGTAGCCTTCGAGCGAGCCGACACCGACCCGCGCCTGCGCTGTCGTTGACTTGCCGTAGGCGACACCGGCATTGATCGCGCGCCATGCGCCAGGCGGAATGCTTGTACGGAATGTGAACTGGTGGCCGCCTACCTCATTAGCTTCCATCCAGGGCACGTCATCCCATAGCTCATTCGCCTGACTCATCATCTCTGCAATATAATCGATCTTTCCGTAGGGATCTAACCTATGGGCAAGGTCAAGAATACTTAGCCACTGGCCGGTTGCCATCCTTTATTACCTCATCATCCGCGGTTCACCGAGTTGACGGTACCGGGTCCGTAAAGCGCCTCGCGGCGATTGGCGGCGCCATTGGGGCGCAGACCGATATCGGCCGGGGGCCGGGGGGTGATCGAGAGCGCGGCCGGTTCCTGGAACTTGCGCGCGACATTGTGCAGAAAGCGGTTAAAGGCCGGATGGTCACCGGCCCCGGTGGTCCGCAGAAAATTGTTAAATTCGGTCATCTCCTGCGCATAGCGCTCGGAGGTTGGCTCGGCTGAGGAGACAAAGAGATCGCGCATCTGGGCGATCGAGGTCATTGCCGTCTGGTGGCGGGCACCGCCGATCTCGGGATCGGCCATGACTTGTTGCACCCACTGTTGGCGTAGCTCGGCAAAATGGTCGTGATTGCTTTGCCGCTCGGCATTGACGGCGCGATCGAGCTCGGCGACGTGGTAGTCGACATAAGCCTGGGCGCGCTCTTGCGAGAGATTGTCGGCGGCAAACAGTGCCGTGGCCTCGCTATGCCGGGTCTCGTCAAAGGTCATCCCTTCGGGGAGTGTGAAGGCCTCATAGGTGCGCGGGGCGAGCTCGGGCGGGGTGGCCCCTTCCGGGGGTTGCGCCTGCTCCATCAGAGTAGGCGTATCGGTATGCGGCTTTAGCGCGTCGGGGCGCGGCGCCTCGGCTGGTGGCGTTTCAGTCGCAGCAGCCTCAACTGGCGCCGGAGGTGTTTCCGAAGGGGGTGTTTCGGCCGGAGGTGTTGCCGCAGGGGTCTCGACCGCAGGTGGTGTTTCAACCGGTGCGGGCGGCGGAGTCTCCGGGGCAGGCGCGCTTTGAGGGGGCGTGGGCGCGGCTGGCGATTCGCTGCGATCGCCTGACGGCATCGCGCGGCTTGTGCATGGGGATCAACCGCTTACGCAACGATCCCAAATATATGCTGTAGATTCCGGGTCGATGAGCGAGACCCGCATAGACAAGCCGGAACTCCGGCCCAAACAGCTGGCGCACGAGTTGGGGACGACGGTAACAACCCTATTTCTGTGGCGCAGGCGTGGCCAAGGACCAAAATGGCGCTGGTTGCCCGGTCAGGGACGGGGAGTCATTATATATATGCGCGAGGATGTCGATGCGTGGAAGGATGGGCGTCCGGTGACCCAGCCCTACCGCAGATGGAAGCTATGATTTGCTCGGCTTGGGATAGGCGGGGTCGTTTTCAAGCCGCATCTGATAGACCGCCTCGTGGTCGTATTTCTGCAGCATGTCAAAAAAGCGCTCGGCGACCTGTTTGACGCCAAGCCGATACATGGTGCCCATCGGATCGGGGTAATTGCCCGGTGTCACGGCGACCGGGACATTGATCCGATCAAATTCGCATTCCGCGACCAAGAATTGCCAGATCGCCCGGCGGCCGACCTCGGAACCGAGTGCCGCGACCCAGAATTGGCGCTTTTGCGCCTCCCAGCGCCTGGCACTCGATGAGGCTTTTTCAAAGGCTTCCTCACCGCCAAACCCGATGACGCTTGGATCGGCGCGCTCTTCGCCGTCAATCTGCTCGTCGTGTTCTTCAGACATCATTTGGCGCTCTGCCGCTCGGCGCGCCTGGCGGCTCGTCTTGCCTCGCGGTTATCCTTGATCCGTTGGTGCATTGCGGCACCCAAGACGGCCTGTTTTTCAAGCGAAGCAAGTAGATTTTCCAGCGCTTCCGGGCTCGGGTTCCAGAGGTTGGCGACGAGCCCTTGCTTGATCAACCAGTTCTTGATGATTCCCCAGACATCGACTTTCTCGTTATGAAACCAGTAATTGGCCTCACTACCCTCTTTGGCGGCCATTTAATGCACGGTCCTCGGGAGGATGATGCCGCCGGGGGTCATGACCTGGACCGGCCGCGTGTCACGATGTTCCCCTTCGAGCGGGCGCGGCAGGATGGTGCCCCGGCGCTCGGTTGGCCGATGCCGCAGCCGTTCAGCAGCTTTGTGAGCCGCAGCAAGGACTTGCGCGAGTTTTGCAAACTTCCAGTTCGGGTGCTTTTCGCGCAACCATTTGCCGGCTGACTCATGGGCCTTGGCGACCACCCAGACCAGCGAGTGCTGATCCTGATCGTCATACTGAAAGCGGCCCAGGGTCGGGCGATCCTTTTCATAGGCGAGCCAGCGGGCATCCTCGCGCCACCAGCCCATCTGACGAAAGGTGCCTTCGAGGTGGCCGAGATGCGCCCGTAATAGCCGATAGCACGAACCGCGCTCGCCGCGTGCCATGCGGTTACAGAGGTCGATGGCCTCTTTAAAGCTGTCATCCATGCGGCGGAAGATGTCCTGCTCGCTGAGATCGGCCATCACGGGCCTCCGGTGAACCCCAGCCGGGAACCGAGCATTGCGGCGGCGTTGGTGGCGCCGGGGCCGACATCGATCTTGCCCAACTCGCCGGCCGCCTGGACCGCGGCTTGGCCGGCCTGCACTGCCTGCTGAGCTTGCGCCTGCTGGGCCTTGACTTGGTCGTGAGTTTTTACTTCATCTTCGGTGAACAAGCCTCTGACCGGATAGGATTTTCTCTCGGCGACCAGCCGCATCGACTCGTCGAGATCAAAGATGCGCAGCGGCGGCGCCTGTCCCGACTGCATCGCCAAAGCGCCGAGATTGCCCGCGAAAGCGAGGGTCGATTCCATGTTGGCGGTTTCGGCTCCTAATTGCGCCAATGTCACCATGTCCATAAAGTGCAATTTGAGCGGAACACCCCGCAACGAAGCGGGCATCGGGCGCAACAGCCGCCGCCGCTCGATGATCTTGGCGATGCGCTGCAGGCTGTATTCGGCATCCTCGGTCTTGATCATGCCGACCACCGGCCCGAGGCGCTGCAATTTTTCGCCCTTGCGCTCGGCGATCTCGATGGCGTTGCGCGGCTGCACACCTTCCATCTGGGAAATTGCCATCCACACATCGACCAGATGGTTCTTGGCGATGTTCTCCTTTACCTCCTTGAGATCCTCAAGCATCGCCGCGAGATCGGGTTTGACCTCGTAGAGCGGCCACATGCCCTTTTTGCCCGAGGCCGAATTGACATAGGTGATGTGCCCCGGGAGGGTCGAGGACGGCTCGTTTTTGAGCTCGGGATCGGCGCCCATCGGCGGCCGGACCAGCTTCTCGATCGCCTCCAGCTTGCGTTTGGTCTCCTGCTGGAGCTGCTTGTAATCACCAAGGCTGTCGATGCCGGGGCATTCCTCGGCATAGGGATTGTTGCCGTGCGTTGACCAGCGAGCGACGGTAAAGGGTTGTTCCCAAAAGCCGCGGCGCGACAGCGGCCGGGCGGTCTTGATCCCGCGTAGCCATTTGACCTCGCGAAAGGGCTGCGAGCCCTTGACCACCGGGATCGTGCGGTTGCCGGGGCCGGCGATCGGGAAATTTGGCTGGATCGTGCAGCAGACGACAAATTCGTGATGGTGCGAGGCGCCGCCCGCTTCCCACAAGGTGCGGATCTGCTCGGGACAATTGGCAAGCCCAGACTCGGCGACGATCTCCTTGACCGTCATCGTGTATTCGCTGGTCAGATCGTCGACCCGCAGACCGGCCCCGAGTGCGGCATAATACTCGCCCGCACACGGCACATAGCAGCGGATCACCTCCTCGGCATCCTCATAAATGATAAAGGGCGAGGTGCCAAAATCGGTCAGATCCTGCATCTGTTGCGCCTTGCGATCATAGAAATTCGATTGCGCAAGGACCGTGTAGATGGCTTCGTCAAGGTCGCTGAGCCACAGCTGCCCCTGGCGATCGGGCTCATAACCGGGGATGCCGGGCGCGTGCTTAAACCACGGGCGCGTGGAGGGGTAGATCCCGTCGACCATGCCGCTGCCGCAGATCTTGCGGATCGAGATGACCGAAGTGTCGATGATGGCCTGGTTGACCGGTGAGCCGCGGCGGTAGAGGTTGGCGACGACGAGCCAGCGGTAGCGCTGCGGGTGCGAGAACTGGGCGATCTCGGCCCAGTGCATCCAGGTTGAATAGCGCCAGTTGCGTTTGGCCCCGTAATCCGATTCAAAATACGAGAACTCGGTATCCCAGTCCTTGTCGGGAACCTCGCGCTGGTCGAGTCTGACCGGCTGCTGGGCCAACAGCGTCGGGGCCGAGACTTCGTAGCGGGTGAGATCAGTGGCCATCAATCGCCTCGCCGATTTCCTTGACGATCGTGGCCGCCCCCATATCAATCGCTGCGGTCAGCATGTAAGCGCCAATCAACTCAGGATGCGCCTTTGCGTACCCTTCTCCCAACCGCTCATCAATATCGCTGATCGCGCTCAGCATATATGTGTGTGCCGTCATTTGCGCCTGACGCATCAGGATCGTATAGCTGGCCGAGGTCGTCATTTGAGCGGCGGTCCAAAGGCGTGCCAGCCGAGGATCAGAAATAGAAAGAATGCGAGGATGTGGCCGGGCCACAGGGGAAAGGGCGGGGCATAGATCGGCCATGCCGTCAGGATGATCCACAGCAGCATGATGACCCAAAACGCGGTGCCGAGGGTCATGTCGGGGTCTCATCCGACTCATTATATATAGGGGGCTCGACGGTGACGGTCTCGCGCAGCACCGCTTCGGTCGCCAAGGGGGTCGCGCATTCCGAGCAGATGATAAACTCACGATCGGCGTAGGCGCCGGCACCCTTCATCTTGACCCAGTTATGCCCGTGCAGCAGGCAGCGCTGCATCACATCCCCCGGATCGCTGTCGCAGACAGCCCTCCATCGTCATCCCGTTGCGACCGCAAATGTCATTGGCTTTATAGGGGTCGCCGCAGACGCTGCATGGCACCGTGACGACTGCCTTTCTGAACGTCCCGCAGGCCTGGTCGGCGATCCCGACATCGGGCCAGAACTTCTGCAGGATCGGCTGACCGTTGTTAAACCCCATCATGACCATCTGCGGCGGGCCGCCCTGGCAGCTGCGCCGGGTCAAGTCCAGCCCCGGCACTATCCGGGCAAACTCGCACTCGCCGCAGCGGTTCATTGCCGTCGCCCACCATCGAGCTTGGGCCGGGAGTCTCTGTCAATTGCCCCATAAAGGCGGCTCCGTGTTGACTCCCGCACCCTCACCTCGTCTTCGCTCGCTGGGGTTTTCTCCGTCATTGGCCAAGTAACTGCTTGCTTGCGGTCGGCGCGTTGGGCACCCCACCGGCCCCGGCCGGACCGAGGGTGTTGGCAAACCCGCCGCCCGCGGCGGCAGCAGCGGCGCGGCGCGCGGCGGCCCCGGCGGCGGCCACCTGCGGATCGGCAAAGGTTGGCGGGGTCGGCGGCGGTGGCGGCACCGGCGGCACCGGCGGGGTTAGCGGCGTGGCGACGGCTTTTGGCGCTAAAAACGACATCATAAGCCTCTGGCGACATCGCGGGTTGCCGCGGCGACGGTGTTTTCGCTGAGCGGCGCCGACAACGGCTTGCCGTCAACGCTAAAATCCGAAAGCCCGGCCGCCATCATGGCGGCGATGTCCTTCTGCAGCCGATAGAGTGTCGGATTGTCCGCGTCGTCGACTTCCCACTTGTCGATCTGGTTGTAGCCCTCGGGGCGAGGAGGCTTGCCGCAGCGCTCGCAGGGCAGGCTGCGCCCAAACCATCTGCAGCGACAATAATCGCCGTCCTTGATGCACCACCAGATCGTGTAGGCCTCGTAGCAATTGCCGTGCTCGTCAAAGGCGGGAAGCAGATCGCCTTTGTCGGCAAAGCGCACCTTGACCGGCTCTCCTTTATATAAAGCATCCAAGACGTGCTCGTTTGACGGCACCCATTTGGCGCCGTAGAGAGGCGAGGTGAATTCCATCAGTACGGTCTCTCGAAACCGGGATCGCTGTGCATGTCTGAGCCAAAGGGCTGCCAGTCATAGGTATAGCGCGGCGGGGCACCCGAGGGTCGGCGGCGGGCGCCGGTGACCGGTTCGGCAAAGGTCTGCATCAGCGCGTCCATGTGATCGGGTGAAAACCCGAGCCGGTCCTTTAGATCGCTTTTGGGCTCAAGGATCATCTGCTCGGTGTTCTCCTTGTAGCCATAGGTGATTTCTGTCAAGGC
>Ga0126378_10000081_pt1 | contig 69589 bp, 93 predicted proteins | sample PanSoiMetPlot_23_FD_92587 | JGI IMG/M metagenome (GOLD analysis project Ga0126378, IMG submission 92587) | Tropical forest soil microbial communities from Panama - MetaG Plot_23 | ecosystem: Environmental > Terrestrial > Soil > Tropical forest > Bulk soil | place: Panama | collected 2016-02-17 | reverse complement strand
TTCATCAGGTTGGTGACGGCGCCCGGCATCAAGCCCATTGCGTCCGTCATGAACTGGCCGGCCTGGAACTCGGTCGGATTGAGCGGCGCAACAGACCCCAGCATCGCCGGATTGAACGGCGTCTGTGACAGGTTGGAAGCGTTGGCGAGGAAGTTCTGGTAGTAGGGCATGGCGACGGAGCTAGGCGACGTCGCCGACTGGTACGCCGTCGAAGTTTGGTTCGGGACCGGAGGGCTGCCGCTCTTAGTGCACATCCTCACGCTCCCGCTGCGCTCGCCTACTCTCGCGAATGATGGTCTCGACTATTGGGCGAACCTTCTGGTCCTCTACCGGCACCCCCTTGTTCTTGCCATTCTGTTCGTCAATGCGCCGCATCTCTGCGGCCATCTTGTCCGCCTGCAGCGGAGGAAACCCGTACATGAAGTAAGCGCCGATGCAGGCCATGTGCCTGGCGTAGAGTCGTATCTTGGATTCCGTGCGATCAAAACTGTTGATCCCGACCTGCAGCGGCAGGAAGTAGCCGTCGGCCTTGAACATCTCGTGTGTCCACTTGGCTTGCTCGATCAACTTGCGGCCATACTCCGTGCGCCGGTAATCGGGGTGCACGTAGTTCCATCTCTCCAGTAGATACTCGTCGTCCGAGTACCAGTCACATGTGATGACCATGCCCAGCGTAGCCACGACGCCGATAGAATCGTCGATGCAGAAGATAATGCCGCCTTTACGCTCGGTCGCCCAGCGGATTCCAGCGAGGACCTTCTCCCGGTTGAGCCCGAACATGCCGTTCTCGGCATGCAACATCATCAACAGGCTCAGCAGCTGCCACTCATCGTCCTTGGTCGCGAGGCGCACACCCGGGACGCCATGCTTCAAGCCAGGGTCGAAGAACACACGCTTCGGATGAACGACTGTCATTTCACCGGCCCCGGTAACTCTTTCAGGTGTTGCACCGTTTGCTTGCGCACCCGGTTGACGGACTCGGCAAGCATATTCTTACCCGCCTCCGCATCGCCCTGGCCCAGCGCCTCGACAATCTCCGGGTCGATGATTAGCTCGCCACCGGCGGTGATGATCGGCGTGTAGTCGCCCTTGTCGCTGTAGGTCGTCTCGCCTCCATCCGCGAAGCCAACGAACGCTCCTCTGCCGATTCCCGTCTTCGGATTGAGGCCGGGACTCGGCATGCGCAGGGATGGCGTCTTCATCGTGCGCGCCTTGATCGCATTCTGTATTCCCATCGGGCCGATCGAATGCGAGATGGCTTGGCCCCACATCCTGGCGCCGGCGTGGGTATTGCCCTGGCCTAGCCCACTCACAACATCCGCGGGCATGACGTAAGAGCCGGTGCGCGCACGCATGGGAATGCGATCGACGCGCCCAGGCACATGCGAGTTGATCAGATGCACGCCAGGGGCGCGGCCCATCACCGCGCTCTCGGCAGCGCGCGTGTTGATGCCGCCAAAGTGCGCCTGCTTGAATGCGGTGTTCATTTCCGAGATGCCCAGCTTGGGCGTGGTCATGCCGCCACGTTGCAGCTGGATGAGACCACCAGTCGCCTGGCGCAATATCCTTGCCAGCGGCATGTCGCCTTGCTCTGGCGGAGGTTGCCCGCGAGTATCTTCGATGTTCGTCGACCGGGGTTGCCCAGCTAGGAAGTTTTCCCATTGCGGGGGCTTGATACGCAGCGGCGCGGGGTAGTTCCGTAGCTCACTCGGTATGCGATTCGTGGCACGATCATAGTATTCCGACAGAGGGCGAGGTGGATCGTAAAGCGGTTGCTGCGGTCGCAGCGAATGCCTCGCCCTTTCAAGTTGTTCGTCGGTCGGCACCGGCAGCATCTCGCCGCCGCGCTCGTAGTAGCCCGGCAGGTCAACGAGGCCGCCCTGCGCCATCATCCCCATGCGGCCCATGCCCATGCCGCCCATGCCCATGCCGCGGCCGCCGCCCATCATCAGCGCTTGGCCCAGCGATGGCTGCTGCGGCGGAGGAGGATTCGCGTCACCCTGACTCCAGCCGACGTCCGCCATCATCATGGATAGTTGCTCAGGCGAGAAGATCGACGCCAGCATCGTGCCCAGCTGCGGATTCTGTTGCATCATCGCAGCGAACTGGGAGGGGTTGCGTCGCATCGCCAGCTGCACTTGCTGGGCTACGGCCTGGTCGCCACCGAAATAGGATGGGTTCGCGAGCGCCGCCATCATCGTGCTCGGTTGCGGCACGAGGCCGGCCGTTGGCGGTGCCGGCCCGGCAGGAGGCGGCGCAGCAGCTGGTGGCGCAGCTGACGGAGGCGCAGGGGGCGGCACGGCAGGAGGCGGTGTCGGTGGTGCAACAACAGGCGGTGGCGCAGGTGGCGTGATCGGCGGTTGTTCGACAGGCGGTGGTGTCACCTGATCACCTGGACGCTCAGGCCGCTCAGGACCAATCTCGATAGGTCCCGTTGGAGGAGGCGGTACGGCCGACGTGAAGGGCGGCTCCTCATACGCAGATGGATCATACGGGTAACGATCCCGTCCCATGCCGGCACCGAGTTCTTCTGGTGTTGGCGGAACTGCACTTGGCACATAGACACCAGGCCCCTCTTGCCCCGGCTGGAGAATCGTTGGCTCGCGTCCAGATGGTAATCCCGATTGCGTTCCAGGGGCACCCGGTACAGGCGTGGTGCCAGGTGCAAAGAGCGGCGGCGCCGGCTCAGGCGGCACAGCCGCTGGTCCCATTTGCGTTCCAGTTGGACCGGCGACGCTGACGCCAGGCTCGGAGCCAGGCGGCGTGCCTGCCGCTCCCAGCTGCGGTCCAGCGATCGGCGGTGTCTCTGATGGCGGTGCTGCCGGCGGCATGTAAACGCCGTAGGGGCCAGGCTGAGCCGCGTAAGGCACGGCTCCAGTATAGGGCGTGACACCTCCAGGCACCGCCGGCATAGCCACTGTGGTCGGCTGTGCCGCACGCGCGGCATCCAATGCTGCCTGAAAACGATCTAATCGGGCGGCCTCATCGGGATGCGATTGCAAGTAGTTTCTGACCGTATCGGCACTGTAGCCGCTTTGCTTGACGGCACGATCGAACGCCGTCTCTCTCCCGCTAACCAGGTTGGCTTTGTCTTGCGCGCTGAGCCCCTTGAGAGTGTCTGCGAGCGCTTGCTGGTCAGCTTTCGACAGGTTTCGCACTCCCTGATCGAAACTTCTTGCTGCATTCTGTACACGCTCGCCGCTAGTCACCGGCCGTGCTTGCTCGGGGAACGTACCTGGTCGACCGGCTTGCTGTTGCGCTGCCCAATCCCGCATAGCCGCAGATGGCTCTGACGGCGGTGGCGGCGCTTCTGGCGGTCGCTCGCCCGCTTGCGTACCGGGTGCTCCCGGAACGCCAGCTGCACTAGGCGGCGCGCCCTCCGGGATCGGAGTAAGGCCAGGCTGCGCCGTCGTTCCAGCCGGCGGTGCACCTGGAGTGAAGCCACCACGTGTCTCACCGGCCTGCGTACCGGGCGCGCCAGGTCCCGCCGGCGTGACGTCACCCGCGCGACCGAGACTCGGCTCTCGTAACGCCTCGCCACCCATCTCCGGCGGTGTCGGTTCGACCGCAGGACGTTCAACGAGACCTGCTTGCGTGCCAGGAGCACCGCCGCCTCTCGGGGTGACGTCACCCCATCCGCCCGGCCCTGCCGGAAGGGGCTCTCCCGGGACCGCTGGCGGCGCCAAAGGAGCACCTCGCTCGACGACGCCCGGGGCGCCGCCCGGAATGCCAGGAGGCGCCGGTTCTCTGCCACCGAAAGGCGGAAGCACCTCTCGACCTGCTTGCGTCCCAGCTGCGCCTGGCCCGCGTGGCGTGACATCGCCTGCGCGTCCAACACCAGGAGCCGCTGGCTGCGGAGCCATGGGCGTTCCCGGCATGACCTGTCCAAGCGGGATAACTCCAGCTGGACCGGTAACCGCCCTGCCAGGTGCGCGCTCGCCTGATGGTCCGCCGACTAATCCAGGGCGAACAGTCTCGGGGGCTGGCATGGCACCGATCGGCGGGACCACCTGCAGTCCTGCCGTCGGCTGCGCGGGCATGGGCGTCCCGGGCATGATCTGACCAGGAGGGATCGCCCCGGCCGGCCCAATGACTGCCCCCGGAGCCTGCATCGGAGGCGCCACCTCGCGGCCCGCCTGCGTACCAGGAGCGCCAGTAACAGTCACACCAGGCTCAGAACCAGGCGGTGTGCCAGCCCGCCCCAGTTGCGGTGCAACAACTGCCGCCGGCGGCACCCCTTGGATCATCGGCTCGGTGCCAGGAACTGGCGGGATGACGCCCCGGCCGCCCGCGAGCGCGGCTCTGTTCTCTGCCCAGCCAGTCGGCGTAGTCGGTACGTCGCCGTGGGCTACTGGTGGTGGTGTGGGCTCTGCGCCAGGTGCGCCCGTATAGACCGCCCATCGGGAGGGGCGCTCTCCGGGCATTTGAATGTGCGCCGGATCATTTTGACCAAGCAAACCCAACCCAAGTCCCGGAGCAATGCTCCGCATAACCTCGATGGCTTGATCGCGCGACATCCCCTGCGGGGCGCCCTCGATCCTTATGTCCGCGCCGGCTCCCGTGGTGTGATAAGAATTTCTAGTCCAGGTGACCTTGGCGCCACCCGTTGTTCGTCCTTGCTTATAAAGCTGGTCCTGGCGCGACTGCGGCCGGTAACCTTCGTTGAGCGTTGCCCGAATACCGCGCTTCTCAAGCTCGGTTAGGAGTTGATCGACGCGCGAGGCAAACTCGGGCCGCAGATGCGATAGATCACTGTCAACATTCGGGCCGTAGTTATCGTCCTTGACGGGCACCGAACCAGGCGGCAGCGGGGCCGCTTGCCGATCAACATTGCGCTGCTGATATTGCTGAGTGGATTGTTGTTGCTGCTGTGTTTGCTGTTCTGTGGGACCCAGCGCCACCTTGCCCGCGCGCCCACCTGCCTGCGGCGGCCGCATAAGCTGAGCGAGTTTGCGTTCCAACGCCCCTTTATTCTGGCCGACATCGCGCGGTTGCTCATCGAACTGAAAGTCTTTGGCATCTACGGGTTCTTTCCCCGCCGTACCTTTCGGGCCGGCACCTCTCTGCGGAACATCGACGTGATAAGTCTGTCCGGGCTGGTCAAAGAGGCCGCGCTTGCCTACGTCCTCCTGGACAAACGGTACGTTCTCGCGAATGACGTTTCCGTTCTTGTCGGTCAACGTCATCGTGCCTGTGCGGCCTAACGCTGCGCGCGGGCCAGCAACACCGACGTATGACGAACGACCCGCCAGATAATCATTGACGTCCTTGACCCTCTGATCGATGGCGTTCTTTTGGCCGCCTTCGCCCTTCGCTCTGCTGGCCGGATCGTATTTGGTAATAAGAGGATTCTCTCGCGTCGACCTGCTGGCTTGCTCGGCAACGATCTTCTCGTCCTCGCTCAAAGTCTCTTTTCTTGCTGCGGCCCTTGCCGCCGAAGCCCTTGCAGCTGCCCTGGTTCTCGCTTCCGCCGGCGAGACAGGTGATACCGCTGCTGCCGCCGCTTGCAATGCAGCGAGCGCGCGCTCACCGATGCTCTGCGCACCGGGAGGCGCCGGCGGCGCGGTCGGCGGCGGCGTAGGTCCTCCGCCCGGAGGCGCCGGCGGAAGTTTCTCGGCCCGCTGACTCGGGGGAAGCTCGGGCGCACCGGGAGGACCGGGCGCACCCGGCTCGCGCCTCGCTTGCCTACCGGCCGCGATCGCCTCGCGCGTGGTCGGCTCGGTGGTCGGAACAGGAGCCGCGGCTGTCGGCGCCGTCGCTGGTGCCAACCCCGGAGTTGGCCCGGTCACGGGCGCGCGCTGCTGGGTCAGACCTCGTTGGCGCTCCTTCTCTTTCTCCTGGTCCGATGGCGGTGGCGGCGGTACGCGCAGCAACTCCGACGTTCCCGGCTCGGTTGGAGGCGCCGGCTGCATCTGCGGCCCCAGACCAGGCGTCATCAGATCGCCCGGCGAGATTCCAACCCCCGGACCCATCACCGGTCCCGTCCCCCACGGCGCGACTGGTATCATCCCCGGTCCAACAACCGGCGGCCCAGGCGTTATGGTCCCGCGCTGATCGCCGCCAGGTCCCACACGCTCTCCGCCGAGAGGAGCTACGGGAGGAGGCTCGAATATCTGCGGACCAGGACCTTGCGGCGGACCAAAAGGCTGCAGCCCTGGCCCGGTCGGCGCCACTACGTTTGGTGGGCCCGGCTCGGTTGTCGGCGAAGGCACGAGCACATCGCGAGCGCCCGTGGGGACATCCGGCGCAGCAGTACGCGCTCCGCCTATGGGCCCTGTGGGCGGCGCTGAAGTCATGCTCCCCGGCTCGAAGACGTCGGTCCGCGTCCCATCGGGACTCGGCGCCACCGGCTGTACGCCAGGCTGTGCGAGGTTTGGACCTTGCGCGGCCGCGTTGGGCGGCTGCGTCGTGTCCGGCGTGACCGGCGTCGCCGGCCCGGTCGATACCGATGGCGGCTCCTGCACATCGGGCTCTGTCGTACCGGACGGCGCCTGCGCACCGGGTTGCCCAGTCGGACCCGTCGCGAAGTTCTCCAGGGTGGAAGGGGCAGCGGGTTGACCGGGGGCCGCACCGGCACCAGGGGGCGCAACGGTGCCGCTTGGATTGATGATCCTTTCCATATCATTGCCGGCCGAACCCGCACCGGTAGTGATCGTGGCGTTGGGGTCAGCCGCACCTGCCGCAATCTCTATCTTCGCCGCATTCGGATCAGAGGTGCCGCCCATGAAGGCGAGCGAACCAGGAGACAGCGCCGCGCCGCCGCCGCTCGGATCGGTTTGCGAGGCGAGATAGGCTTGGCTCGGGAAGCCTTCCGGCGTGAGCGCAGCAGGACCTCCGCCACGCTCCCTGTCGCTTCTGTCTCCACCATAAAGATCGCCGCCCGCCGGCGTCACATAGTCGCCATACGGCCCAAGCCCGCCAGGCAAGCCGCCGAGACCGACGGTCAGGTCTCCGCCACCCGGGATTCCACCAGCGCCACCTATCGGCGAGACGATGGCACCGCCGCCGGTATCACTGGTCGACGGCGCAAAGTTCTGGTCGAGAGACGCAACCTGCGTTCCCCCACCGGTCAGGTCCGGCTGCCCACCCCCCATCAGCATGTCCATCGTGTCGGGGCTGACGGTCTGGTCGGCGGCGGTGACGTTGGTCAAGCCAGCAACCGGGCCCCGGTCGGCAGCACTCGGAACGGTGATGTCACTTGGGAGCGTCTGGTCGCCGCCGGGCATCGTGAAGTCGCCGGCAAACTGATCGCTGGGCGCGGCGGTATCGAACGCGCTGCCCAGGCCGGCCGCGGCCGGACCAAATTCGTTGATGACGTCCTGCGGGCTGCCTGTGACTATAAAAATGCCTTGACCGGGCGGGGAAGGCGCGGGGACGTTCTGCATCGTCCCGCCGCCGAAGGTGCCGAAGAAACCTGATGTCGAAGTGCCCAGCGCTGCGGCGGCCGCCGCCATTTCGGCGAGCGTTGATTGCCCGACCATGCTGGCCATCTGCGCCGTCACCGCAGGCACCGAAGCCTGCGGTGCATTCAAGATGGCATTGGCCGCAGCGGCATTCGCCAGGCCAAGATTCGACGTCCCCAACTCGACGGAGGACTCCGCCGGGCCCACGGCAAAGCCTTGGGCGGCATTGAGCGCCGATGCGCTCGACTGACTGATCACGCCAGACGGCTCAAAATCCGCCACGCCCATCTCCGGGCCCGTAGCTGTGCCAAAGGCGCCAGGGCCTGGACCAGGATTGGCACTAGGGCTGAAGGTGCCCCCGGGAATGCCGCTAGGACTCATGCTGAGCCCGGAGCTAAGACCGAAACTCGGGCCCTGGTTCTGGCTCTGATCCTGACTCATGCCGACGGCCGTTGGGCCGATGTCGAAACTGCCCATGCCGGCAAGGCCCACGCTGCCCACATCCAAGCCGCCCATGCTGAAGCCGCCGCCGACAGACGGAGCGCCGCCAGCCATCGCAAAACCACCAACGTCGGACGCTTGGCCGCCAAAGCCGAAACCGCCGCTCTCACCGGAGGGGGCACCGCCGCCTACGTCGCCAGGTGCGCCAGCAAAATCAGCAGCGGATGGTGCACCGCCCATATCAGGGCCGGACGGTGCGCCACCCATCTCAGGGCCGCCGGATGGTGCGCCGCCACCGGGAGGGGCAGACCCGCCGCCAGCGGCAGCCCCGCCGCAACCGGCACAGGCCCCGCCGGTACAGCCGCAGCCGCTGCCACAGGAACAGCCGCAGCCGGTCGCACCGCTGGCACCGCAGGCACAGGCGCCACCACATTGGCCGCCACAGGAGCAACCGCAGGCACCTTCGCCACACGAACAGCTACAGCCGCCAGGTCCGCAGCCGCCTTGTCCACCACCCGGGCCGCCGCCTTCATCACCGCAGCCACCGCAACCACCACAGCCCCCACAACCGCCGCAGCCACCACAGCCACCAAGATCGGGGCGGGGGCGGTCGCGCGGGTAAAACAGATCGAGCGCGAATGCTTGTCTGTAGCCGCGGTCAATCACACCCCAATCGGCACCGTCGGGAATGAATCGGTTTTTCATCGTCCGCGGCGAACGGAAATACGCCCGGCTGGCAATGCGATTCGCCCACTCCCTGCGAAAAGCGAACTCGATTTCATAAAACAGTTTGTTCTTGTACCGCCGCTGTCTCGCGGCAGCCTTGTAGCTCTCCGGCATTTCGTGTTCGTTGCGCAGGAAAAACGCGGGTATCGGCTCATCCTCGCAAGCCGGTCGCTTTGTGCGCTTTTTCTTCATCGCGCTAGCCACTTGACCCGTGTGGTCGGACCTTTCCGCCAGCCTTCTCCCATGGTGCGCGCCCAGCCATCACGGCCGATGCCGGTAATGCGGTCGCAGCCCTTCCTCGCCGCCCATGCTTCGACGCCGGAATGAAGTTTTTTGAGTTCCCCAAGGTCGGGCCCCTGGAGCCAATAGTTGAAATCGCGCAATCCAATCGGCCAGTCGAAAAACTCGCCCACAATCACGCATTTCTCCGTCGACCAGAGAAACGCCTTCCCCGTGGAAATGCGCCACCACACTTGTTCTTTGTTGTGGGTCGGACCAAACTCGCACAGCGATGCCCACAACCAGGGCCAGCAGCGATCAAACTCCGCCTGCAACTCCGTCAGGTTATCGGTCGACCGGGGCTCCATGATTCGCGAATCTACACGAGCTTGGACCTACCGGGAACACATTCGCCACATCACGGATGGCGTCTGGGTCCCGATGTACGACGATGCCGGCAACAGGCTCAAAGACATCGAGGGCAAGCGCGGGGTGCGCGCGCAGAAGGCCGACGGCAGCTATATCGGCTGTGACTTCATCAGAATGCAGCCCGGCAGCAGCTTCCCCATGCACACGCACGCTGGCGAGCACGTGCTCTACATCATCTACGGCGAGGGCTTCGTCCACATCGGCGGCGAGGACATTGCGGTGCGTGCCGACCACGTGATTCACATCCCGGCCGAATGCCCGCACAATGTCTGGTGCGCTGAGCGCTCGCTAATGTTTGCCGCCACCGGTCATCCGCACGTCCGGGTCGATGCTCACGACCGGATGAAATCGTTGTCCTCGACGTAGAGTTCATCCAAGGTCGCGTCGTGGCGGAACTCGAACTTCTCATCAATGAAGTTGATCGGCGTGTGCATCGGCAGGATGTATTGCAAAGAGCCGATCTTGATCTTGCCGTCGCGGTAGGCCGCATCCTTGTGGAACCGGTAGATCAACTCCTTGGCCGGCCACTTGTAACTGCGCCAGCCTCCCTTCGTGCGCTCGCCGACGTTGTTCATGCTCCAAAGTTGGAAGCTCTCGGTGTTGTAGAACGGCGCATAATAGTCGTGCATGTACTGCGGGGTGATGCCCTTGCGATTGCGCGCCGCCGCGAAACTCACCGTGCGCGTATAGACATTTTGCCATTTGAAGACGAAGTTGATCCACCAGAACATGTCGAAGTTGGTCTTCAACTCGACCGGCGCATTTTCCTTCAGGCGCTCGAACACCTTGACGACGAAAAACCGTGCCGCCGCCGCATCGTCCCACTTGTCCTCGTAGACGGCCTGGAACAGCTTTCGGTCATACGGTTCGAGCATCCTGTCGAAGCCAAAATGCCCGGCCACGGTGCCGATGATATCGGAACCAAATAGCTGGTCGTTGCCTTCGCCGCTGACGAGGAGCTTCTTGAGCCCCAGGATGTACGGAAACAGCATCACGGACTTGCACCGCAGCCTGCCCCGGATATGGGCCCGGTAGAAGCTGGGAAACTCATCGATGGAACCGTCCGAAAGCAACACGACGATACGTTCTTTCTCCGGGGCCATCTTGATCAGCGACGTGAGCGCGCACGTGCTGTCGATACCTCCAGACCAGAACACATAGATTTCCGTGTCTAGCTTGTGGGCGCAGGCGATCAACTCCGTCGCACGTACATTGCAAGTCTCCTCATAGCTCGCGTTGTAGGCACGCATTGCCGGCACGGGAAACATCGACTTGGCTCGTACCGGAAACTTCATCAAGCCAGTGCGGTCGAGCGGCGCCGTGGCGTAGCACTCGAAGTAACGGTTGAACAACCGGAGCGCAGGCAGCTTGGCGTGCCAGCGCGCAAGATACTCCGGCCTGTAGTGCACAAAGCTCATCGCTTTGCCCGCATGGTATCGAAGAACTCTCTGCGAAACTCCCTGAGCACCAGGTCGCACTTTGCCGGCATATCCGCTTGCTTGAGCGCACCCAGGTATCTCAACCGGAACGATTCCGTCTTCAGCAGCAGATCATCATCAAGGCGTGCCTTGAGTAGTATCTCGTCGGCCACGGCGCGCATGGGAAGCCCGGAGATTTCCGAGTATTGCAACAGGTAGGGAAACTCCAACTCGTCGTCACCCTCCCGATATTGTTGCGCCTCCATCTTCTTCGCGACATAGACTCGGTCCTGTCCGACCACCCCGTTGATCAAGGGAAAGCGCGCTCCCGACAAGGTGCGGAATATCTCGATCAACGCATGCCCTTTCGCGGTCGCAAGCGCCGCGGCGTCCACAAGACGCTGGTCTATGAGCCCTTTCTCGGTTCGCTCAAACAGCCGCTTGCCTTCATCCCACCGCCATTGCGGGTAGGTTTTCGGATCGGCTTTAGCCAGGCCGAAACTGCCAAGATAGTTCGGGTGGTTGGCCCAGATGACGTGCACCGTTTCCGGCTCGCTCTTGACCAGAAACGCCACGACATCGACGCGATCTGTGAGCACCAACAGCGCGTTGGTCGAAGCATCGATCAGCGCACTAAAGGGAATCAAACCAGCCCGCCGCGCGCAAAGGCCCGCGCGATTCCGCCGCCCAGCGCGTAGCGTCTCACCTCCGCGCGCTCGCCGGGAAGCATCGCATTGAGACGCTTCTGGCCTTCAAGCAGCTGCTGGATCACCCGGATGTAGGCCGGATCGGTCTGGTGCGCCATCATCGGTTCGAGGCTCACCCCTTCCGTCACTTGCGGAAGATCGGGATCGTGCGGATGGTCGACCAGGCCGCCGACCAGGCCGCCGCGCTGAAGCCCTTGTTCCTCGCGCGGTATGACATTACGAGGCTGATACCAGTTGACGTCAAAATCCTCGCCCTCTTTCAGGTCCCTTGGAGGCTTGCCAAAAACGCGCCCGCTCCTTTCCCGATCATAAGGCAAAGGTGCGAGTTGTCGCTCTTGCCTCTCGTGTTCCGCTACGATTCCCCCATCTTGACGCCCGCGCTCCTTGGAGTACGCAATCGCCAGCGCCTGCGCGCGCGACTGGACGTGGGGGGACTTCCCCACCTCGCCCATCAGGGTGCGGATATTCTCTTTAAGGTATCCCGGTCCCTGGAGTGGCATCTTGGTTCGCCTTCAGCTGTGCAAGCAGTCGTACCAGCGCGCGTCGGTTCTGATACGAAACGAAGTCCCGGTTGGCGAGGTGTCCGCCCAGGCGCAGCCCGTCGATACGCGCGAGTTCCGCCTCGATTTCGGCAATCAGCTGCGGACGCAGCGGCGGCACCTCGACCTTGACCGATTCGCCCATGACTTCCCGACGATAGGACTGGGCAAGGTAGCGGTCCAGGTCTTCGCTCACGGCACATTCTTGGGATGGATGAACAGCTGGTCGAGAGCGGCGTGCAGTCGCTGCACCGCCTGCGCGACAAGAATCATGGCCGCCGCTTGGCGAACGTCATCCGTCGGCGCCGGTCCTGCCGGCGGGAAAGGCGGAGGCCAGGTAGGAGGTGTTCCGTTCATTGTCCTATCACCGTCCATTTCGTGCCGTTGTACCACACCAGCACCGTGAAAGGACCGCCAAGACCTGTCGTTACGGCTTCCTGACCCCAGTTATTATTATGGCTGTCAGTCACACACGCTATCATCCCAATCTTCGGGCTGGGCGGCAAGTTGGCCACTGTCACTGGCTGGCACTGAAGGCCGATTACGCCATCGAGATGATCCCCCAGCGCGTTCATCGCCTGCGCAATCAGGCGCCAGTTCTCGATAACGTGCTCGGCACCGCTCACGGGCGTCTGCCAGCCGGCTTGAGCCGATAGGTGCAGGCGCCGATGCGGGCCGAGAAGCCCTTCACCGGCAGCCAATCGTAGCGCAACGCCACGTAGCGGGCGCGCACGCGCGGGCTAAACCATTGTCGTATCGGCGTCATCGTATAGGGCCCGAAAGCATGCCGGGGTCCCTGCGCGTAGTTCGCGGCCGTGAGCGATATCTTGACCCCGCCATTCACCCCGAACCACTTAAAGTCCGGTTGCATCTCGTCGATCATCATCATCGCGCTGCCGTCGCCTATCTCGGAGAACCCGGTCTCGACATAGACGCCGCTCATCGCCTTGTCGTCGGCATCGAAGCCGCGTTCATGCTGTTGCACGAGATTGCTCTGATCGGCGCCGAGCGGCGTCCCCCACACGCTGTCGTCAAGCCAGGCGGAGCGCCACAGCTTGCCACTGTCCCACGCCATGTTCTCGGCAGTGTTTACCTTGACGTAGTGCGCGGATTCGTTCTGCACCAGCAGCGCCCCGGTTGTCTGGAAGGCAAGCGCCTCTCCTCCCTGCACCAGCTGTGCACCCCAAATCAGACAGCCGTTGGGGGGCACGCCGAGATAGCTCAGCTGCACACCATTGGTCAGATTGAGATAGACCGTCAGGTCTTGCTCCGTATCGGACGTAAGCGTCATGATATAGCGCAGCCAGCCATTGCCGCCGGGTCCAGTCGCCTGGATCGTAGGGGTAACCTCGGTCGTTACTCGCACGTAGCCAAGCTGGAACAATGGTGACGTCACGCCGGACGCGACCACGGTCCCGTGCACCACGTCAAATGTCGCATAGGCGTAGCCAAACTCGCTACCGACACGGAGCGTCAAGTTGCGTGTCGAACTGACGTGGGCATAGACGGAAAAGGTGTAGGTAATCTCGCTGGCAACCTTGGCAATCGTCTGGGAAATCTGATGCAGCCCCTGCGTCGCAAGCTCTTGGAGATTTATGTTGGCGCCGCTGCCATCGGGCGCCGTGATGTAGGTCGTCACCGTGCCCTGTAGATCGCGATCCCACCAGCTGATCAACACCATGCCGCTGTCGTCGGTCCAGCCTGACACCCGGTACTGCGGTTCGTACACATAGAGCGCCTTGAACAACGAATACGCCTGAGCGCTCGCCCCAGTCGGTGCCCAAGCGCTGATGTTCCAAAGCGCCGCCGACCACCGCAACAGATTGCCGGACGGATCGATCGACATGGACAGCGACGGGAAATAGAACGCAATCTCGTTGGTAGTGCTGTTGGGCGCCGCATGGCATTTGTTGATGTTCACGGTGTCCACATCGTTGAAAACGTAGTCCCATACCGTGCAGGGCACCGGCGTCACGCCACCGCCGGCAAACATCCAGAACTGCTTCAGCGCCTGCCAGATGGTCATCTGCCCCAGCACACCGACCGCATGCGGCGCGACCAGGCCGCAGCCTGAGCCCATGATATTGAAGCCGTAGATCAACGGCGGCCCGACATAACTCATCATCCAGACGTCTCTGTCGGTGAACAGCAACGTCGTCTGCGGCGCCTGGATGGCCCCGACGATGCGCGAACCTTTCGACAGCCGATAGCTGCCGGCCTGGTTGGAAACCGTCGCGTTATAGACGTCGTAGGTGCCGGCATCCGACCAACGCACCAGCAGCGGGTCGATCACGCCAGAACCCATGACCGGCTCAGAGCCAAACAGGATCACCTGCGCCTGCGGCATGGCGACGATCATGCCGTTGTTCTGCTGCGGTGCCGTCGCCGGCGGCCCTGTCCCGACAGCCGTAAGAAACGGCCCATTGGTGATGGGCGGATGGTAGACCTGCAACGGCCCACCCGATGCGAGAACCAAGCCGTCCTGTCCGAGGTTAGCCAAAAACCACGACTGCCGCTGGGGATCGCCCAATGGCGCCGACGAAGCCGCCCCAATCACATTGGCCAATGAAGTGTTCCAGGTGCCGTCGGTGCCATGTTCGCTGACACACCCGTCGTAGACTTGCCGCGAAGCAGCGCCGGAACCGTCCCCTGTTCCCAGCGCCCCCATGGAAAAGCCGAAATGGTCCGCGTCCACCACCGTATCGACAATCACCACGGTGCCGGCGGGTGCGCTAAAGTTGATCCCCTCCCAAGTCCCAGGTGCGCCGTATCTGATCGTCGTTGTCTGTTCAAACCTGATGGTGCTGTTGACCGAGAGCCCGTGCGCCTTCCACGTCACCGTCATCCGGTTGGCAGCGGAGTTGGTAAAGAGGCGCAGGCCCAACGTGCCGCTCTCGGTCACGATCGCAGCCGACGGCATATCGAAGGTGAAGCCGCCGGCAACCACGCTCTTGACCGGAAAGAAGGTCCCTGCCGCGATGATTCTTCCGCCGATGGAAATCGGGAGCCCCAGCAGGAACGTACTGCCCGGCAGAGTCGTGTTGCTGTTGACCGTGACCGTCGTCGAACCGGCCGTGACACTAAAGGTCGCCCCGCCCGCGGGCCCGACTTCCAGAATCTCTCCGCCCGGGATCGAGACCTGCGGGCCGAGACCATAAATGGCGTCCTCGACCGCGAGTTGAACGCCAAGATCGGTCGCGACGAACAGGTTCTTGTGATTGTCAAGATCGAGCCAGGCGTGCATGCGCCGGATGATGGCGGCGAAGGGATCGACGAATAGCCGCTGCCATCCGCCCCACTTCTCCAGCAAGCCGGTGCGCCAACGTACCAGATTGCCGCCGTACCAGGCGGCCGCCGCCTGCAGCTGTGTCGCCTGAGATTGAAAACCGGGGGGCGCCTGGGGTTTCGCCAGCGGCATGGTTAACCCCTCGTTTAGGCGGCAGTAGCCGGACCGGACTGAGCCCCGGTTTGTTCTTCATGCACGCCGGACATGCGCGCGGCCTCCATCATCACGCCTTGCCGCAGCGATGTGTAGACCGCCTCCCAGCTGACCGCCTTTGCCGGATCATCAGCCTGGGCACCGAAATCACGCTGATAGCCGCTGGCGTAGATCATGCACGCAGCGATGAAAAGCTCGGGGTAGAAGACGCTCAGAAAGGTTTCCGGGTTCTCCGGGGCAAGCGGATCGGGCCGGATGTCACCCAGCAACTCCGCGGGATATGCCTGGTCGGGCGTCGGCATCAGCCGCACCTGATAGGAGATATCCGTCCCGGGCAGCGGCGCCGGCGTATTGAGACCGAGGACTGCGTACTTCATCGGAAGACCGGGATTGAACGAGGCGTCCGGCCAAAAGAAGTCCAGCGCCTCCGCCGATATTCTTTCCAGCGGCTGGCGCTTGCTCTTGAGCGTGACCGGAGCCGCCTTGGTGAACACGTTAATCGCACGCAGCACGCGCACGTTGCCCGGCAGCGAGAACTCGCGGATCATCGGAATCAGCACCGCCGGCTGTGTAATCTTCTTCGCCAGGAAGGCTAGCTCGCGATAAATGCGCCCATCCGCATAGAGAAACATGCCGGGAATGATGCGGGTAAAGTTGGCATCTTCGTCGTTGAGTTCGACGGTGAGATTTGTCTTCAGCTGGGAAACTACCTCGTCATAGGTCATGTGCGTGACGTTATCCCTCGAACATGCGACCAGAGATTCAGCACATTGCCGCGCGCGGTGACGACGTTCGCCCGCAAGCGATAAGTCACGCCAGGCAGCGGATTGCCGATACGCTGGATCGTCCCCGTCTTCAGGCTGCCATCTTTCGGCACGACCTCGACGGAAGGCCCTTGCAAGATTGTCGTATTCCTCAAATCCACGCCGGCGACCACCCAGACATCCCAAGAGGACGACAGCAAGGTCTCGTTTTCGTTCATATCGTTCACGAAATCGAGGCCGACGACCTTCGATTCACTGGGCTCCAGGGGGGAGAATTCCCGTCCGCAGTACACGACTCAGATCCTCCTCACCTCATTCTTGAGCATCTCGTCGGGCGCGTCGAGGGCCGTGACGCTCGACGGCTGGAAGAACACGCTTTGGTTAACGAGGAACGGCGCAAGAACCTCGACCGTCAGCGGCGGCGGCGTGAAAATGATACTGTGGTTCACGAAGAACGGTGGCAGCAACCGTACCAGCGTGATGACGGCGCCAGAGCTATTGCTGGTCAGGTCGCGATCGAACCAGGAATCAGGTGTCATGCCGCTGTCGTCGGTCCAGCCGGTGAGTTTGTTTTGCGGCTCGTAGACGTAAAAGCTCATCAGATGAACTCCGTTATGATCACCAAGCCGGTGCCGCCAGCGCCGCCCGCGACGTTCGCCGTGGCAGAAGGTGAGCCGCCGCTGCCGCCTGCCCCTGAATTTGCCGCACCAGCAATGCCCGCGCCGCCATTGAGAGCACGCGAGGGTGCGCCGCCAAGAATGGCACCGCCAGCAGACGAACCGACGCTGACATTCAAACTGCCTGTCATGAAGTAACCTGCACCACCGGGAGCGCCGCCAAAAGCGATGTCACCCGTGCCAGCCGCACCGGGTGCTCCACCTGCGCAAGTTTTGAGGTAATCGCAACCAACGCCGCCGCCGCCGCCATTGGCAACACACAATGTGCCGACCGAGGTCGCCCCGCCAGCACCGCCGTTGCCACCCGCCGCCGCGCCCGCAGCGCCACCAGTACCGATGGTCACTGTCTGCGAAGCACCGATCGTCGCTGCGCTCGCCGTCAAACGCGAATAACCGCCCGATGCCCCGCCGCCACCAATCCCATTGTTTCCTGACGTATAGACACAACCGCCGCCACCACCGCCACCGCCGAAGCACTCGATGGTGCAGTATTTCATCGAGGCGGTCGGCGTGTAGGTGCCGCTCGCCGTGAATTTCTGCACGTTGACCGTGCTGATCCCGGCACCGCCGGCAGGGGGCGCCGCAAACGTGCCGTCGGCACGCAGGAAAGTAGTCGTTCCGCCGCCGCTCGCGGGCACGAGTCCCTGCAACGTCGAGGTAAAAAGATTGAGGTCCGCCGTGAGTTGTGCGGTGGTCAGATCGATCGGTGCCGCTGCCACGCCAGTATTGTTGCCCTTGTGGGTGTGCGCCGCCATATTGGCGAGCTTGGCATTGGTAACAGCACCGCTCGCGATTGTTGCCGTGATGGCCGTCGTGCCCGAACCAGTGACATCGCCGGAAAGCGTGACCGTCTGGTTTGCGGTCAGGTAGCCCTGGTTCACCGCCGCAGTCACCAATCCTTTCGCGTTAACCGTGATTCCCTGAAACGTGCCGACGTTGGCGTTCACTGTCGCGAGCGTGGTTGCAAGCGTGCCAGCCGTATTCGTCACATCGCCAGTCAGCGCCGGGAAGCGCGCCGCCGCCAGCGTGCCTGTCCATCCGACAGTGATCGAAGTTGCCTGCAGCAATGCCGTAGCCGGCGTGCCAGCGAGCGTGAGCGTGACGTTGCTATCGTTGACCACACTAAGGGCACCGGCCGCCATGCCCTGGATATGCGTGGAGTCGGTCCATTGCGCCCACTGATTTGCCGCCGGCGTGCCGACGTTGGAGACGTTGCCGGTGCCCGGCCCGGAAGGACCTGTGGGACCCTGCGGGCCTGCCGGACCTGTGGGACCTGCCGGACCTATCGAACCTTGCGGACCCTGTGGACCTGCAACGCCTTGCGAGCCTTGCGAACCTTGCGGTCCCACGGGACCTACGGGTCCAGGAACGCCTTGCGGCCCAGGAGGTCCCACTGGACCGACATCGAGGTCGACGCTAACCGGCGTTATCGTCGGATCGACAACAAGGTCGACCGTGAGGCCGTATTGCGTGACCGTAATGGAGGTAATGTCGGTCACAATGTCCCACCAAAGATTTGCCTCACGACGGTAGCTGCCCCGGAGTGCTGTCGGTCACGTCTGCTGTAATCGTGACCGGACCAGCAAGCGGCGTCATCACATCGCCGGTGGGAAATTCGATTTGAACGTCCCACACACCCTTTTGCGGCAGATCGTGACTCGCCTCCGCCGCGAGAAACAGATCGATGATGTTGGGCAGCGTGATGGTGCACGTCATCGGGGTGATGAGCGTGCCTGCGGGTCGATCACGTATTTCGGATTCGACAAGGGCCCCGGTCAGATCGGTAGGCGTGCCATCCGAGTTCGTGAGCGTCAGGCGCATCCGAACGGTATCGCCGCGGTAAATGGCCAAAGGTAGCGTTGCCGGCTGCATCCACGTTACTGCTTCTTCTCGCTGCTTCCGTCGACGGTGAAGAACTGGCTCTCGTTCACGTGGAACGGCGCCTTGATCATCTGACTATAGGGGAATCGCACCACGCGCAGACCACTCACGCTGTCGTAGTGCTCCAGCGTCAACTTCTTGGCGCGCCGGAACAAGTCGTCGACAACGAACTCGGCCTGACCACGATAGGGCGTGGTCATCCTTATTCCGTGGACGATGAGGTTGACGGCGAGCGTGTAGACGTCCTGGATCGGTATCTTGCCGTCCATGGCCCGGTTGAGCGCTTCCCAGATTTCATTGGTATGCGCCGCATTCTCGACGGCCTCAATCAGCGGGTCCTTCATAGCGCGAAGACTCCTTGCGTGCTCCAGGTAACAAGGAGATTGCCACCGTTGGGAATCATCGGCAGACCGATGACGTTGGTATCTTCGTAAAGCACGAGTCGCCAGGTTGTATTTGCGCCGGAGTTCTGGCGAAACATAGCGAACGCGCCAATGGTCGAGCCGGTCACGCCGGTGAACACAAGTCCCGCTACCGAGAACACGTTCGAGGTCAGTGACGGCGACGTGACCGCTTTCGCGACATTCACGATGCCAGTCAGGTCGGTGTACCATTGATGAAAGTCCGAGTAGGTGTAGCCGCCCGCGCCGATGGAGAGCAATACCAGCGCGCAGTTGTTGGGAGGGCCCTGATCGAGCGACTTATTGGTCGCCAACTCGCTCATCAGAGCGTTTTTCCAGAGCGGATAGACTGAGTTCGCCATCTTTCCCCCTAAGGTATCAGCGGCGGCTTATACGGCGGCGTGGTCTTGTCTGGGCCATGCTTCTCCGGGCGCGGATTGAGAACTGGCGGCGGATCGGCCGGCAAGCGGATTGGCCGAATCGTCGGGTTGGGAACGTCCAGACAGGTCGGGCAATGTAGATGGCCGGTCCACATCAGTTTGTTGCCCATCCATTTCATCTGCGCGTACAGATCGCGGCGCAGGTACTGAAAGCCGCACATATCGCAGATGCCGAACGCCTGCGGATGCTGCGGATCGACTCTGGCATGGCCCTTTGGTGCAAAACCGCCCATTCGCGTCACCCGTGCAGCGGTGGACCGAACACCTTCCACCCCAACAGCAAGAACAGGATAAAGAGGAAGACGATGTTGATTGCCGGACCGTAGGTGCCGACGAGGAAGCCGTAGTGGGAGAGGATGCCGAACACGAGCCAGATCAGCATCAAGATCCAGAATGCGAGCCCTATCGTCATGGCCTCACCCGTAGACCGAGCTTGTGTAGATACCCATTGCCGGGACGATTCGCAGCTGCGCATTTTCCACGTCACGGTTCTTGGCTTGCTCGAAAGAGCCTTCCGCGCGCGCCGCCAACTCCTCCATGCGCCCAGGCGCGTATAACTCCGCCAACTTGAACGCGAGGCCGGCGACGTAGGCTTCCATGAAACGATAGGGCGTCTCCGGGCCGACACCGCCCGGCACGCTGGCGTCCTGCATCTGCCGCGCACGGAAGAAGTGGAGGGTGTAGGGCTCAGCGTTGTCCGGCGGCTGCCACAACGTGATCGTCGGCGCCAGCGTGAGATTGAACCAGTAGACCGTAGGCCGCCCCGGCGTCACCTTGTCCGGGTAGGCCGCGTAGGTATCGCGGTCGATGGAGGTGAGTATCCTGTCGCGCGCTGGATCGCCGGTCGAGATATACGCACTCATGATCATCACGGTGGTCGGATCGACGTCGTAGGTCGAGACGAACGGCGTGAGCCCTATGGTCTGCAGGTCGACCGTCCAGAGATTCACTTGCTTGTTCGACCAGTCGACCTGGAGGAGGTTTGCTGCCATGGCCGCGTCGATCAGGTGCTCGACCGTGATCCCCGGGCGGCGAATCTGGCAGCGTCCGAAAGCCGCGATGATGATGTCGGCAAACGGAGGAGAGAAAGCGAAGGTTTGACTGGTCGGAGATGCCATTACGTCACGGTCCCTACGATGACGATGGGCAACGGCTGATTCGCACGCTCCTTCGTCGTGCCCGCGCCGACAAAAGACATTGGCAGCGGCTGGACCGGCGCCGTCGGCACGCCTGTCAGGACCACCACTTGCTGCGTCATCGTTGGCGCGAGCGGCGGCCCGGTTCCTCCGGGGTTGTTGATCTGCACGACAGGGAGAGGCAGCACCGGCGCGTAAGGCGTAGTGCCTGGCATCTGTGCAGCCTGCAGCGTATTGACCGGGGCGTATGCAACCATCGTCGCCTACCGTGATCTAAGGAGAGACCGGAATCCACGGAGGACGATCCTGGCACCAGCCTCTCCCTTCCCGCTACCCGTGATAGGGGCAGGGGAAGCCTAGCATTCTTCCTTCGCACCTTCCTTCGCAGGATAGTGTGCCGCCGCGCCCATCTCGCCCGGCGTGACACAAACCGGGCGCATCTGGCGCGAGCGATAGGGATTGCCTTCATGGTCGGTCAGCGGGTTGCCCACCGCGCCGCCACGCGCCTTTTTCATAATCCCCAGATAGCGATCCTTCTTTTCGTCTTCGCTTGGCGGCATCTCGACGCTGGACGCCTCCTCGCCACGTGCGACAGCACCACCATCTGCCTTTCTGACATTGAGCGCGAAGTTGACCTTGCGCATCATCGCGGTATTGCCGGTGCGTTTGGCCTGCGCTTTCTTGGCCTGCAGGCTCGACGTCGGGATTTTCTGTCCTTCCTTGGCGCCCATCGCCTTGCGCAGCGAGCCGACGGTGCCGCGGCGCTCCATGCTGGCGCGCGCCTTGCCGATCCACTTACCGCTATCGCCGCCATCCTTGTAGTTCTTGGGCATGGCCTCATCGCGGCCTTCCAAGAACTTCTTCTCGGTGTAGGGCCTGCTGGTTTCCTCGGTCCTGCGCGCGATGTCCTCGCCGACGCGCGGGCCGCCGGCACCGCCAGGAAACGTGCCAAGACCACCAAGACCGGGGCGCGGTATCCTTCCGCCATACTGGCGCCTCATATCGGCACGTCGACGAGCATTGCCGCCCTCGACTTTGGACTCGCGACCAAACGGCGGCGCTTTCTTCTTCTTGAACTGCGGCGGCAGAGCGCCGCCGCGCTTGCGTTTGCGTCTCATGCGCGCTTGCTCTTTCTCGCTGTCGCGCTCGTCTGCATCCTTTTCCCAAGCCATCTCACTTCTTTCGCCCCTTCACGAAGTGTCCGCGGCGAAACGACGGCGCACGGTCGGCACGGCTCCTGGAGTTGCCGCCGTCCACTTTGGCGTGGAAGGTATTGGTGGTGACGCGCTTGGGGTTAGGTGGCCAGCGCGGGACCTTGCCGCCCTTGGCGGGTTCCGCGGCCTCGCCGATGAACTCATCGAGTTCGTCGCGCGGGGAGTTGCCGAGCGGGCCATGAACGGTTGCACGTGCCATCGGCTTCTCTCCCCATTAGTGAATGTCGGCACTTACGTGCAAGTGCCGACGTTTACTCAGCTGGTGGGGAAGCTCCCGTACACCGACCTCCAGTCGAAGTACGAGAACGTGTAGCGCTCGCGGCCCTTCACCTTCAGATTGTCGGTATCGAAATCCACGTACATGTCCATCTCAAAGGGAACGCGGTCGTAGTAGATCAATCCGCGCTTGTCGGTCTTGACGAACCAAGCAAACGGCGACGTCAAGAACTCGTCGACGATATAATCTCTCAACCCGCCTCCAACGTGTTGAATGGCGTTGATGTCGTTGTCGTTTGTTCCGGGGCGAAGCTCGCTTCGGAGCAATCTTACGATCACTTGCTCCAGCGCAGCTGGCACGAGCACCAGTTCTGCGCGTGCCGCGATTTTGATATTTCGCTCATCTACCCAGTTGTTGCGGATGACCGTCATTGCGGTGAGGAGAGAACTCTCATTGAGGTCGATATCGGTGCCCGGACGATTTCCCACGGTGCCGACGTCGATCGGATGGTTGGTGGCAAAGAGCGCCACCTGATCGCCGCCGATCGTGGAGTCGTAGACGGTGCCGGTATTGAAGATGTTCGCGGCGTAGATTTCCTTGGTGACGGCGAACACGTCCTGAAGGCCGAGGTTGGACGGATTGAACTCGGCTTTGTACTGGTTATCCTCCACCGCCTTGCGCGTGATGATGTAGCCGAGGCTCAGTTCCTTCATCTCGGCGTTGTAGAGCCATCTCTCACCGGCCCTCTCATCGAAGTACGTGCTCTGCGCTTCGGCTTTTTCCCTAGCCAGTGGTAGGTAGGCCATCTGGGTGCGGCGCTCTTGCGCCATCTTCGAGGTACGCTTCTCGAAAAGCCGGCTCCATTTGGTTTCGATCTTCTTGTATCTCCCTTCGACGGCAGCGAGGCCGGGGAAGAGTTCGTTCTTGATACTCGCCATATCAATAGGCATGGCCTAGCTCCTCTCTTTTCCCTTCTTCGCCTAGCGCCCGTCAGATGCCGGTGCCGGATTGCCGCATGAACATGTTGTTCCAGGTGACTTCCACGATGTTGTTCGCGGACGTCGCGTCGTAGCCGTCACCGGTGTAGACGCCGCCGTTGCCGAGACGCTCGACCCTGAATGGGAGCGTCGCGGTGACCGCCGGGGCAGCGAGCGCCCATTTGGAGAAGCCGGTGGTCGAAGCGGTGACCACGATGTCGGCATTCATGCCGATGCCGGCAAGCGTGATCGGTCCGGCGCTGGCCTGGACCTCGAACACCTGGAATGGATCGTCGACAACGAAGATGTCGACCAGCGTGCCGGCCACGGCGCCCGAGCCGGGCCAGTAGTTCGACCAGATGTTGTAGCCGAGCGCCGCGAGCGCGTAGTGGCAGCCGACATAGACGCCGCGGATGTTGTAGCCGACACCGGCGGCTCCCACGGCGACCGTGCCGTCGGCCAGCTGCTGCACCAGATCGCCGCGATTAAGCGCGCCGGCGGTCGGTTGGCCTTTGCATGAAGTGAAGTTGCCCGATGAAGCCGCGCCATCCTGGCGGCGGATGGGCCGGAGTCCGAACGGAGCTACGGTATTTGGCACGTGCTGTTCGCCAAAAAGCTGGCGCTCCCTCTCGTAAGGGTGCCGGCCTTGGCGAGCATCGCCGCAGTCCGTGCGGTCAGACCTGGTTTACCCGCGCGAGCATCGCACGCCCGAATCGGCTTCGGGGGGCCTACTTATTCGTCGGGGATTTCGACATTCTCGCGTGAGGTCTTGTTCGCATACACCACGCGAGGAGCGCTCCCTTCCGGCGTCACTCCGACTGTCTCGCGATTGACGCGCATCATCCGAGTCGCCGCATCTATTTCATCCGCCCGCGCCTTAGCTGTCAAGCGCATGGGTCTTTCCATCAAAATCATGTCCTTGACGATGACCGGGCCCTCCAGCCCTTCCGGGCCGAAACGCCCTGGAAACATGCTGTGCAAGATCGGCCGCCAGCCCTGAAGGTAATAGTCCCGTTGCTCCGAATAGTCGGCTTTGCCCAGGCATTCGTAGCGCTTCCAGTTGAAGTCGATTTCGTTATCGATGTTGCCCTTGCGCGGATCGCCGTTGGTGGGGGCGTACTGCTTCTTGATGTCGTCGATATTGAAGGGATCGACATTGGCGCCGCCCTCACGCAGGCGCTCGCGGGTCCTATCCAGCACCAGCCTTGTGGTCTCGCGCTGTTCCGGGCGCAGTTCGCTCGCCTCGCGCGGATTGTCCCGTGCCGGATTGGGCTCAGCTGCGCGCGGAGGCGCTCCTGGAGACCGTTTCGGGTCGTAGAACGTCCCCGCCTCCTGCAGCCCTGGGATCGGCGGGTGCGATGGAAACAACGTATTGTCCACCATTGGCAAACTCCTTTCGACAGAGCGCGACCGGCCCGTCGTTGACAACCTCTAGCTCCGGGCGGCCGCAGCGACGGCAATACAAGAAGACCAAATCACAGTCGCAGCACATGATACACGTGTTAAAGCCTAAGTGATGGGCGTGATACGACCTTCCCGCAAGAGTCTGACGTAGTTCGTCGCCCATTCCCTAGGACTGACGCCCTGTTCTTCCGCCAGCCGGCGCATCTTCGGAGTCATTCTAAACTCGCCCTGCTGGACGATGCCGTCGCCACTGCCCACAGGGGCGCCACGCTCGACCGGCGCCGCCATCATCGGCGCTTTCTGCCGTGGGGGAGCCTCGCCTCGACCGTTTTGCACAGCTGGACCTCCAATGACGCTCTCGATGTAGTCGAAATAGCCCTGTGAATCGACGGTATGGCCCTGATCCAGCGCGCTCTCGTGCGCGTCGATGGCGGCACGCTTCAAGCTGCCGTCGCCCCTGATCAGGTCCGGGTGCTTACGCAAAAAGTTCTTGGTCGGTTCGGTGCGCCCCTGCAGCGCGCGCTCCAGGGGATTGGCGGGCTCCGGCTCTGCCGGCTGGCGTGTCTGCGGCCGCTGTTGCTGGCGCGCCGTCATCTGCTGTTTTTGCTGCGCGAGCGCAGCCTTGTCGCGTTCGAGAAGGGCGAGTTGGCCGCCCAGACGGTGCATCTTGCGATTGAGGTCGGCCGCGAGCTTGAAATCGCCGCCTTCCATCGCGGCTTCCTGCTGGGCGGTGAGGGTTTCCAGTTGCTCCTCTGCGGCCTTGAGTTGATTCTCATTGTTCAACTCCCACACCGACATGCCGCGCCGTTCCGCCTCCTGGGCAAAGGCGAGGGCGTTGTCGCGCTCAGCCGCGAGGCGGCGATTATCCTCCGCCACGCGGTTTCTGGCCGCGCGCTCGTTCGCCAGCTGGCTCTCTAGGTCTTTGACGCCGGTCTGCGGCGCAGCGGACTCTCGTGTGCGGGCTCCAGGTCCAGGGACCGGCGGCGGTTTGCCCTGAGCGCCAAGCGCCGCAGTTTGCGCAGAGGCGCCCCCTTTATCTTCTTCATCCGGCGCGTCGAGGTCGATAACAAGATCCTCATCACTATCCACGTTAGTGTCTGCCATCTTCGTCGTCCTCAGTAGACCAGCCGCGGATCATCCACACGCATCACGATTTGCGTGTCCTTGAGCCTACGGCAGTGAATGCGATCGATGGTGAACTGCCGCCCCTCCATGATGTCGTACTGCACCCAGTCGCCGATTTCGACGTTCTGGCCGTAGAACTTCACATGTTCGTCGTCCAGAAACGCCATCTTGCCCTTGCCGACCACGAGCCCGACCTTGCCCTGCCACAGCGCTTCGTCATGCTGCTTGTCGGAGCGATAGAACTTCGTTTGCCCCACCATGTCGTAATCCGGCATGTAATAGGTCGCCGTGATGATCCAGTTGTGGAACACGGTGACGTGCGGCATCCACAACGAACATCTTGCCATCAGGAATGCTTTGGGATCTTCGCGGTATTCTTCCGCTTCTTCCTCGTTGCGCCAGGGCGGCATCGGCGCCTGGTGCATGGTGGCGAAGCTCGAAAGCGGTGCACCCCGGTCTGTGAAGGTGAAAGTCATCTACCGTTCTCTCGCTAGTTTAGCCCCGGCCTTTCCTGCTTATCGTCGTATGTGGGTTCGCCCTCGCTCTGGTTTATCTTCTTGGCGACGTCCTTCATCATGTTGAGCACGGTCTGGTAGGTCACGATGTTCGCGCGCATGCGCACGAACTCCTCCCAGGTCTGCACCGCCAGGATTTGCTGGTAGAGTCCGGGCGTTTTGTTGTCGCCACCGAGCGCAAAGTGGATCATGCGCTCCAGCTGGAAGGCGAAAGAATTATCACTCGGATCGAGCATGCGTCGTCCTCCACAATGCTCAAGAACAAGAGCACTCACGCTTCGGTCTTGTCCGGTATTTTCTCAGCGCTCTTGGCTTTTGCCAAGCGGCCGAGGCCGCCGGAGCTACCCGTGGAGGCATTCACGGGACCTACCGTTCCGCCTGCCTTGCGATGCCCGGTGCCCCAACTCTTATAGTGGTCGCCGGGCAGCGTCGTCGGCGCCGACCGCTGGATGGAATCGCCCGCTAGACCGCCACGTTTACGTTTGCCGACGCCCCAACTCTTGTATTTCTCGCCGGGAAGGTGCGTCTGCCCGCGCTGGACGGATTTCGCCGGCGGCTTGCTTATATGTTGCTCGCTGTGAACCGCGCCCAGAACGCTATGGCCGCCTTCGATTGACGGCGCGATACCGCCCCGCTTGCGCTTCTTCTCATCCTTTCCCTCCTTCGCCTCCTCCTCTTTATACATCCTCTTAAAGAGTTTCTTGTCTTCGGCTTCGTCGGCATGGCCACCCCTCTTGAACGATGTCGTGGTGCCCGGCGCCGGGCGTGCCCGCATTGATGCCAAGGTCGGTGGCATTGGCACGGTCAGCGGCTGCGCCGGCCGTGCTGGCCGGCCGGAGAGATTGGGGGCGCCCTGTTGCGGCGGCAGCGGTGCGCGTCCGGGCATCGGCATACCGAGGAATCCGGGTGGCTGTTGCGTTCCCGTGGGGGCTCCCATGGTCATCGGGCCGCCCATCTGGCGCTTTTTGACGTGGCTCTTGATCTTTCCGCCGCGCTTGACCTTGCCGGGTCCGGCACCGGAGACGTCATCTTCTTCCTGTGCGCCTGTCGTGCCGCCGTTGGCATATCTTCCCGCCTTGCCCCCTCTTTTGCGGGCGGAAACGGCGCTATCGACCTCCGTCGTGGGGGAGTGGGGGAAGCCGCGATAGCCTTTCCCAGGACTGGTATCGCCGCCGATCTTCCGTTTGCGCACGACGCCACCGGATTTCATGCCGGCCCCTACGGGTGGTGCTGTCATCACCGGTCCGCCGATCGGCGGTCGAGGGGGGAGACCGCCACCCACGGGAAGGCCGGCCCCCACCGCCGGAGGAAGGCCGCCAACCGGCCGCCGTATGATGGGACCGGGCCCCGGGCCGCCGATCGGCACGCCGGGAGCGGCGATGTGCCGATGGACGTGCTGCACGACGCCAGGCGCGCCGCCACCGCCGCCGGCTGGCGCGTTACGCGCGCCGCCGCCGGGCGCCGAAATCACGATGTTTGTCGTGTGGTGTCCCTTGCGGCCGCGAACCGGGCCGCCGTTTGCCATCCTATCGGCGCGTTTGCGCGCTTTGCCACCTTCTATGGTGAACCCGACGTCGCGACCGGCGTTTTTACCGGGCAGCGACTTCTTCTTATACATGTTGGAGTAGCCGTGTGGCTTGCCGGCGGTCGCGCCGAGCCGGCGCAGGCGCGCTTTCAGCGAACTCTTGGCCTGACCTGCCATCGGATGTGCCATGTTCGTTCTCCTTGCGTTCGTCCTGGACGTTATTCGCCGGAACAGAGACGATTTTCGTCCAGTCAGAGTATCCGGTTTCCGCCGGGCATCTGCGTCGGCCACAGCTGACCCATGTACTGCCCGACCGGGGCCGCTTCCGGGTGAATCATAGCGCCTTGGGCGAGCTTCATGCGCTCCACATTAGTCTTGTCGGCCGCGATTCGCTCGTTGGAAGCGCGCGCCTCGCGCTTATCCTGCAGCTGTATGCTCTCGATCAAGAGATTCATCCGCTCGCTCAGCTGTTCGAGGTTGGCTTTCATCTGACTTTCTTGGGTTTTCTGTGCCAACTCCTGGACCTTCGTCTGCATCTGCACCATTGCCTTGGCCTGATCGGACTGCGCCTTCGGATCTTGCGGCTGCTGGTTCGGGTCCGGCGGCGGCGCGAAGAGTTCATCCACGTCGCCCATGCCGACCATGGTGGCGATGCGCCGCACGACCGCGTGCAGATCCCACATTTGCGGGTTCATCTGCACCAGCTGCACCAATGCGACGGCCTTCATCACCCTGATCGTGTGCGAAGGCGTGTTCGGGTCGGCCCTTGGCGAGAGCGTGCACTTGAGGAGCGCGCGCAAGACATCTTCGGCTTCCCATTGGGCCGAGGGTGTTTGCTCCGCGGCGCACAACAGGGCCGCCGGGTCCTCGATAAACAGGTCGCGAAGAAGGGCGAACTCCTCGCCTTGGGCGATGTGCATGCCTTTATGGACGCTATCGAGCACCTTGACGGCTTGATCTAGCATCGCCAAGGTCGTGCCGACCGGCACGTCCTGGCGACCTTCCCCGACCATCAGTTCGGGCGTGCCGCCGACCCGTCTGGCTTCCTCTTCGATGTGTTGGGTCACTTGGACGAGTCCGGCCGTGACGTCCTTGTAGGGTAGCGTCATCACGTGCTGGCCGATGGGCTGGCCGCCGGTGTTGATCTTAACCCCGGCCCCGAGTCCCACCCTAAAAGTCATCGTATCTTGGCGGCCGACGGTTTCGGAATAGAGGAAGCCGGGCCAAGAACTAAATCCGGCGCTGTCCAGAGCAAGCCGCCAGGCTGTGGTGACGGCGGCGGTAGCGTTGCCCATGATTTGAAGCAGGCCGATGCCATAGAAGCCCAGCCCGTCAATGAAGGGATATTTAACGATGGGCATGCGCTTGAGGTAACGATCGTCGCCTTCATTCCAGTTCCTGCGCACTTCGAGGATAGTTTGGGAGTCCTTGTCGATGGAAACGCGATAGGGCAGAGGCAATCCAGTGATCTTGCCGCCTTCGGTGTGTTGGAAACCGGCGATATCCAGTTCGCAGTAGCACTCGTACACGGTGTGTTTGTAGTCCTGCTGGCGCATCGACCACTTGGCGAGGCCAGCGACATCTCTCTCGGCCTCATCGGCGGCGTCGGATTCCGGCGGCGATGGCGGTTGAAGGTCGACGTCTAGATAGTTTCCAGAAAGCTGCATGCGCCGCATCACGGATTGTCGCATCGGGATACGGTGCGTGACCCGGCCGCACTCGAAGAGGGAGACCTCGTTGTCGGAGACGATGATATCGTCGGCGTCGACCGAGCGGGAAACGGGTCTTCGTCGCACCGGGCAGCGATACACCTTCTTGAAGGCACAACCGCCGAACCCCTGCATGAAAAACATCCTATTCGTATCGGGGTAATATTCTTTATCCACAACCGTTAAGTAACGATTGAAAAGCGTTTCCAGGTCTTCCGCCAGAATGTCATCGTCGGCCCCGGTTTGGTCTCTCGGTTGATGGGTTTGGTCCTCCAGAAATCTCCGTCGAGGCGTTTTGATAGTGGCAGAGTTTTGCATCTTGACTGGGCCACCCGCGGGGAGAAGCTCACCACGAGCGTTGGCCTGAAAGCGCATTACCGCGTCCAGCAGAATGGGGGTGCGGATTGTGCTTTGGCCTTCGACCGCCGTATCGGCTTCGACGGTTGGAGCGCGCGGATTCTCGATCTTAAGCGCAAGGTGCCGGATACCAGCGGCACGTCGGTCAAGCCAATCGCGCCGCGTTTCAATGTCCGCATCGATGCCATTTAAGAGGTCATCGCAAATACGCGCGAGTTCGCGTTCATCGACGTGTTTGGCGAGGTTGGCGTCGTGTTTCTTGGCATTTTCGGAGGTGCTTTCCCGGGTAATCTTCTTGCCGTCGAGGCGGATAATAAGGCTTCCGTCGGCGCGCTCGATGCCGATTTCCTCCGGCGGGTTTTCGGCGCCCTCCTGCAGGAGGATCAGCAGATCGTCCGGCTCCTCGGTGGCGGGAACACGTCCGGGCACATCGTCGAGATTGCGGTAGTGCTCCGTCGGGCGAACCGCGTCAGGTCTTGCGCCGTTCATGCCGACTGGATCACGGGCCATCTTCGCTTGGGGGTGAGGTTAGAGCCATCAATAGAACTCTTTAACCACGATGATGCCGCTGCCGCCGGCGGCACCGGCGCTAGCGTAGCCGCCGGCCGGGCCGGCGAAGCCGCCGGCACCGACTGTATAGCCGTAGGTTGCTGCCGGGTTGTTGATGTAGAGGAATCCGCTCGCACCGGCGTTTCCACCGATGCCGCCGGCGCCGGTTGCGGAAACTGCGCTGCCGTTGCCGCCGGCACCGCCGCCGCCGGTATTGGGCTGTCCGGGATGAGCACCGACACCACCGCCGCCGCCCAGCATGGAGTTGCCGCCTTCGCCGCCGATGCCCACCGCCACGTTTTGGATATTGACCGAGGTAAAGATGCCGCCCTGGCCGCCGGCGACGCCCCAGGTGCAGCCGGTGACTGGGCCGCCGCTCTGGCCGCCACCGAAAGCCGTTGCCGGGCCGAACACGGTGTTGCTGCCGAGGCCGCCGGGCGGGTAGGTCGATTCATTCCAGCCGCCGCTGCCGCCCTGGCCGCCGCCGACGAGCATCACCTCGATACGCCGACAGCCAACTGGGGTCGTGTAGGTCCCGGTGCCGGAGAGAAAAACCTGTTGCGTTGGCAGTTGGCCGGCGCCGCTGGTCGGAGCGAAGCCGCCCTGATCGGTATATTCCAGGTAATCTCCCGCCTGCAGCGTGCGCTTATGTAGCTGCGCGACGATGGTTCCGTCGCTGTGCTGCACGGTGACGGTGCAGGGATTGGTGGCGTCGGCGTTACGGACATGGAGCGTCTTGATATTGCGCTGCACTCCCGCGGCGGGCGAGCCGGCGACGGAGGTGGTGGCGGCGGCGGCGATGTTGGTATTGGTGCGTCCCGGGGTGATCGTGCCGGTGCCGGTGTTGGTATCCACCCAGCTGGCATGCACGTGGACGACGGCGGTGCTGCTGGTGACGAGTTGCAGCTGATCGTTGACTGAGGTCAGAAGCAGCATTTAGCCCATCCCGTTATTGTATCCCCAAGAGCGGCGGGAGGAAGCCGACTTCATCGATGTACTGCAGGGTAGCGCCGACCGGCAGGCTGACGCTTTGCAAGGATACTGACGTGGTGCCATCGGTATGGGTCAAGGTGATCTGGTTGGAGGCGGTGCCGCGGTTACGGACGTGCAGCGTCTTGACGTTACGCTGAGAGCCGGCGGCGGGACTTGGGACGACGGTGGTGGTGCTTGCCGTGGTGATGGTCGCCGTATTGGTCCTTCCCGGGCCAACGGCGCCGGCGACGTTATCCATCCATGAGGCGTGGACGTCGATGAGCCCGGCGCTGCCGACGCCGATTTGCAACAGATCGCTGGCGGAGGCAAGAATCAGCATCCGCTGAGCTTATATGCTCAAGCAAACGCTGGGTAGAGCGGTTTGGGCTGAGATTTGTACTTGTCGTCGTCGATATGATCGAGTTCGTCCTCGTCCGGCAACGTAGCCAGCCCCAACGCGCGCAGGTGCGCGAGCGCCTGGGACATGCTATCGGCGAGGTCGTCGTGCGTGCCCTTAGGCATTTCCGCGCATTCCGTGATCACTTTATCGGCCCAGTCCTTGTAGAGATAGTCGCCGTTTCCGGTCGCTTCGGCCGGGGCATAGACGAGCCCGCACTCGAAGAGGTTTTGCTGGGCGTACATCCGCGCCACTTTATCGCCCTCCGGTGTGACGAGTTGGACCCCGAAATCTGCCCGATCCTGGGTTTTGGGGTTGTGACTCATCTTGTCGGAGATAATTCTTCCGCGGCGGCGAAGCTCTTGCGCGACTGGGTGCCCCGACGCCTTGTCCTCGATAAGCACTCTATCCACTTTGAACTTCTTACATGTCTCCTCAACCTTGCGAAGCAACTCATAAAGTTCGAGGCGTTCCGTCCAGGCCCACATCAGGATCAGTCTTCGATTTTGCCACATATCGCGGCACACCCCTAGGACGACGGCTGCGGACGGGTCGTTTTGTTTCTTCTCGGTTTGCGCCGTATCGAGACTAAGAACCGTGTAGCTCATCACCGGGAACTTGGGCCACGGGACGCCGAACTTGCCGCATTCTTCGGCTGTATAGGGTCGCCAGTGTTCGCGCTTGATAATACCGCCACCACGTGGCGCCGGACGTTGCTGGTACTGACCCGCGTAAGCCCAAGATCCCTTTTCTCGTTCGATGTTAGCGACGGCTTCAGGGGAAAATCTTTCCGGCCACGCGAGGTCGCCATCCTCAGTTCTTGGATCGCACCAGCCAAGGGGGTTATAGGGTTCCCGCCCGACTTCGAACTCCATGGGCACCATGAGATGACAATACGGCCAGCCTTGTTCGAGGATGAAGCCGGATATGTCACTCTGATGTACCCTCTGCATGATGATGACAATGGCACTATCATCAAGGTTGTTGAGCCGGTCGGTGATGGTTTCACGAAACCAGCGCACGGTATCCGTCCGAACGACATCCGACTCAGATTTGTGAACGTCGTGAGGATCGTCGATAACCACACGGTCGCCGCGTTCTCCGGTGCCGATGCCTTTGACCGACGAGGCGAACTTCGAGCCGGTTTTGCTGTTGGTGATTTTGATTTCGCCTTCTTTTTCGAGCGCGAACCTTTCACCCCATAACTCCTTGTACTTGTCGGACATGACCAGCTTGCGGAACTTGGTATTGTCGCGTTCAGTCAGACCGCTCGAATACGAGAAACTCACATAGCGCAAGTGGGGCATCGCCAGCGGTCCCCATTCCCAGGCGGGCCAGAAGACGTTGACCATCAGACTCTTCATGCTTCCGGGTGGGACATTGATCAGGAGCCGGGTGATTTTGCCGAAGGTGACGGCTTCGAGATGTTCGGCGATGGCGTCCAGCAACCAGCCTTCGACCAGTTTGGTTTCCGGTTCGAGGATGTCCCAAAAGTACCTCACGAAGGCGACGAGGCCGCCGGCGCATGCCTGCGCCTTACGCTCTTTGCGAATACGTTGTTCGGTTTCGAGCGCGTCGAGCGCGACGACGAACTGGGGCGGAATCGGTTTGGACTTTGGCTTGTTCTTTGGCTTGGCCACCGATTTGGACATGCCCGAGCGCCTCCAGCAGCTGCATTCGCACCCAGCTGCTTACTGACAGACCGCGTTTTTCTGCGCAAGAGACGATCTGATCGCGCTCGTCCGTGTTCACGCGCACCATGATGCCGATCGAACGGTTTTCCATCTTGCCATCCTATGACGAAACGAATACAAATGCAACATGCCAAACCATCACGACTGGGAACGCGCAGACCTGCACGCACAGGACAACCGACAACTGCGGCAGGAAATCATGGACCTGCGCGCTGCGCGTGATCGCCAGGCGGAGGAAATCGCGCAGATACGCGCCGACAGCGCTTTGGTCGTGTATGCGCTCGACTGTTCGCTGCAGCTGAGCGACGCATTACTGACCTTGCTCAACATGTCGGCGCCGGAGGGGCTGCCGCTGCCACCCGGGATTGCCGGCTTGAAGTTCCGGTTCGACGAGGCGATGGCGAAGATGGGGAGGGAGAAGGCCCAGCGATGACACGGCGTTACACGCAGAAACTAGCCGAGCGCCACAACACCGGCTACCAAAAAACGAGGAAACTTCCCCAGCTGGGGCTCGTATCCTGGAAGCCCTCGAAGCATTCGCACGCACGTCAGGAGAACAAGCATGGCGCCGACATTGACAAAAAGCCAAGCGGGCTACCACCTGGCGAACACGACGTATGATCGCAACCGCTATTGCAAGGACTGCAGCATGTTCCGGCACAAGGTGTTGACTAGCGGCGCCTGCACGCTGGTGAAGGGCGAAATCGAACGCGAAGGGACGTGTAAGCACTATGACCCGAAAGAACCCTGACCGCGATTGGGTGGTGACCTACGAGTATCTCTATGACGACGTGGACGAGCGACACGGCCTTCGCGTCCACGTCCAGACCACCGAACAGTTTTTCACCGGCAGCGAGGCGGAGTGCCGGCGCATTGCCGCGGCGTCGGTCGCGCCGGCGCGGCATAAAGGCAAGCGGGTGCTGGCATTTCGTCCCGTGATAGGACCGCTGGTGGCTTGGAAAAGGCACCTCGAAGAACTCGAAGAGATGTTTCGCGATGAGTGACAAGCCAGATCCCGATCCTCGACCGCTTGAAGCCGCCATCCTGCTGGAGGCCGGCAGCAAAACCATTGCCAAGCTGATGGAGGAGAAGGAGGCGCTGGAGGACAGAAAGGTCACATTGGAAGCGGCCGTGATAAGTCTGCGCCAAGACCTCGACGGCGCCATTCGCGCGCGCGACATCGCCTGTTTCAACATCGTGGAACTGAATGATCACAAGGCGCTTCTCACCGCGGCGCTCGGCGATGCCACGACCATGATCGATCACTTGCTGGGCGAGCTACGCTACCACAACGTCGTACCGCGGCCGGCGCTGATGCTGGCGCACAAGCAGTTCCAGCGCAAGATGATAAAACTTCTCAGCGAGGGCAAACGTCAATGAGTAAGGCGACTCATACCCCGGGCGTAAAACCCTTGGCCGAGCGGACCGACGATGAAGGCGAGCTAACGATCGTCATCACCGCCGACGGCGACGATATCATCATTGACTTCGGCAAGCCGATTCATTGGCTGGCCATGCCCAAGAAGCAGGCTCAGGAACTCGCGCTCAACATCCTGCGTCGGGCCGCGAACAAGTACGTCAAGCTGGAAATCCCGGATTAAGATATCCCCTTTTAGCGGTGGGTTGTGCGCGTGGTGGTGCGGGTGCGCGTCACGGTATGCGGTGGGTCTGGGTCGGGATCTTCTTCGGCGTGGGTGCCGGGATTGCCGTTGCCGTTACCAGCAGCTTGCGCTTCTGCCGCCACGAGACGTTGTTCCTGCGCGACCATCTTCTGCGCCGGACTCAAATCATGTTCGGCGAATGCGAGCGCCTCCTGATTGGTCGGCCAGGCCCCGGCGATCGGCTCGTTCACCCGCGGCATGGTGATCCAGGCGCCGGATGCCGGGCGTTGCCCGTAATAGAAGCCGATGCCGTTGCGCGCCGTGATCGTGCCGGCAGAGGGGTCAATACTCACGCAGTTGTAGAAGGGGACGTTCTGGCCGGTGGCGTCGAAGCCGGAGGCATAGGCGACGGTGCCCTGCACCGTGACCGCGCCCGGATTGGAGGCCAGCGGATAGGTCACCGTGGTCGGCCCGGTGATGGTTCCGGTGTAGCTTCCGTTGTAGCCGGCCGGCGTGACGCCGGCGACCGTGATCGGATAGATGCTCCCCGGCGGGTCGCTTACCGCGGACGCGAGTGTCACGGTGGCGACGCCACCGGCCCAGGCGATACCGGTGGTTGCTACCGAGACGGGACGACCGGCCAAAGAAGCCGTGATGACGGCCGCCATCGGCGCAGCGGCAGGCGGTGCAGCCGCGAAGTACCAAACAGGCGTCCCGGTCTGCGGGCTGGTCAGCGTGCGCGGCATGATCGACCTCCTGAGATAGGCCGGCGACCGCAGACGCAAGCCGCCGGCCGTTGTGCTCTCCGATTACGAAGACAGACGCACCGTCCGCTGAGACAAGCGTCATGGCTTCACGACTCAGATGCTAGCATCCCACCGCCCCATCTTCCAGGCTCCTTGCTTTTCATACCCATTCCGAATCGCGGTTATGCCCGTTGCCGTAAAGCAACAGCGCTCGCTTCGCGATGAGCCCCACCAGTCGCTGCCGCTGCCAGCGCAAGCCGGCCGGCTCTGTCTTGGGCGCATAGACGTGCGCGCCACGCTTGGCACCGAACCTCATGTCCCGCACCTCCGCCGCCTTCCTCGCCCGCTCCGACGCGCGCTCCTTCTCCCGAATCCGAAACTCCGCCGCCCAGTCCTTGTGCCACAACACGGCATAACACTTCGGACAAATCCGGTACTCCCCATCCCCCGCGGCCATCACCGGAACCCGGCAATCGCTGCACATCCCACCGCTCAAGGTCGGCGCCGGCTGCATGTAGCGCCGATATCCGCCTGGCATCATCGCCTCCTGTGGCCTATCCTTCTTCGGCATGAGCGATGCTCACCCCCCTTTCAACTTCCGCCGCGAACGCATCGAAAAACTGCTGCACGAACTGCGCTACGAAGTCGAGCGCGGCATGCTCGAACGCGATATCGACGAAACCCTCACCTTCCGCTTCTACGTCCCAGTCTCCCGCCGCATCCCAGGCGGCGTCGTCCGCTGCGAATTCTCCAGCCGCCCCGTCCACCACCTCGACGTCTTCGCACACGACCTCGAACCGCGATTGCGCCTGGTCAAATCTGTGGACTAATTCCACCGAGAACAAACCGGTTAATTAGTCCTTCACGGAACGTCCCATGAAAGCCTACTGCCCACTGTGCAAAACCGAGGGCCACTGGGGAAGCAATTGCCCGAAACTCAAATCTCTTTCCCATGGCGCCCCCCGGGCTTGCGCCCACGACCTCGTAGCGCCCGAGCACGTCCCTCGTCGGCGCCGGCCGCTCGTTCCAACTCCCGCGGCGGAAGCGATCCAGGCTCATAAGGCCATCCACGTGCCTCTCGCCGCTTCATCAGCCGCAGCGCCGCACGCCGCTGCACCGCATCCTCCTCCGACGGCCACCGATCCCACTTCAACACAACCCTCACCGCCCTCCCACAATGCGGACATGCACACAGCATCTCATCCTCCCGTTACCAAAATGCCCGTTACCAAAAATCAGACGTTACCGAAATGCGTTACCGAAAATCAACCTATTTCGGTAACACCCGTTACCAGAAAGCGCGGCCGCCCCAAATCCGGTAACGCCCTCACCCCCGCACAAAAACAAGCCGCATACCGCGCCCGCAAATCCCAAAAAGGAGGTACACCAAAATGACCACACCCCCCTCTCCCCACACCGACCCAACCTCCCTCGACGCCTACCCCATGAAAACTCTCGCCGAAGCCAAATCCTCACTCGAAACCCTCATCTCACGCCACACAAACTCCGAACTCGGCGTCGCTGACTACCGATCACTCCGTAACGCTATCCAATCCCGCATCGCAGAACTCACAAAACCATAGTTCCACGTGAAACATCGCCCTAACCCCAACCCGGAATAAAAAAAACCGCGGCATTCGGGGGAGGGGCCTGGTGATTTTTTCGGTTTCGCTGCCGCCCCCCTCCCCCCCCCTGCGCGTGGGCGTGGGGGCGCGCTGCCTGCACGCTGCGCCTGCGCCGCGATCGCGTCGGCGCCGGGCGTTCGCGAATCGCGAACTGTCGAAGGAATGGCTACTTGTTCGCCAGTCTGGTCTAATCATTCCAATGGCTTAGCAGGATCAGGGTCGGACTCAGGCGCTTCGACGCTAGATGTAGTGGGTGTGACGTCGATCACACCGCGCTCGCGCTCCTCGATCATCGCCTTGATGGTAGCGATCGCGTCTTCGATCTGCTGGTCCGTCATCTCTTTGACGCTGCCGCTGTGCTCGACTTGTAGCTCCCGAGGCACCAGCAACACCAGCATTTTGAGGAATATCGCCGGTTGATCCTTCATCACCTTGTCGATGGCGCGTTGCCCGCCTTTGGCGAACGCCTTGCGCATGCCCTCGATCGTGAGGGAGTTCAGATGGCGCCGTGCGCGATCGACTCCACCGGTAGGATTGCCAGAGTACCCGGGCAGCAGACGGCCCTTTGCGTCGCGGCGCCTTGCGGTGAAATCCTTGGGCCTTAGCGCCAACTGCCTTTGGCGTCGATTGATTGGCTTGGGTTGTGGCTGTGGAGTTGAGGCGTCATCCATGGGTGGAGGCTAGACGTCGGGTGGCGGCTTGTCACCAGTGCCGGCGAGACAATCGCACCAGGGCAGGTCGCGCGGTGCTGGGCCGGTGCAGTCGAAGACGGTCATGACCGGTTCGCCGGCTGAGCGTGCCGCGGCGACCGTGGGGCAGTCGGGGCGATGGAGCACCAGGGCTGAGCCCTGGGGGTCAAGTGTGAGCGAGTAGGTTCCGGGCCCGGGCTTCATCGTGGCACCAATGGGCGGCGGCGCGCCGGGCGATAGAGGCGGCTGGACTCGGCGACCTCGCGCAGCAGACCGAGGATGCAGGACCAGCAGGCGCAGCCGAGCGGGTGCGGCGCGTCCGACTCGTCGCGCCATTGCGCCATCAGCAGGTCGCGGTCACCTTGCCATTGTGTCAGCGTCACCATGCGGGACCTCGTGGGCATAGCTCGCCCCTCGCTTGGGGAGGGAGGGAGCTTGCTTGCTGTGGAAGCAAGCGACCGACCAACCCAAGAAGCCTAGACCGTATCGCCGCGCCTGCCTCAGTTCGGGGGCCGCCGGTTGTTTCCGGCGATCAGCGGGAGAGGCCAGACCCGCCGGGTGTTAATCCCGCACCATGGGCGCGACTATCTCTGACCGATGGCTCAGCAGTCAGAGGGGGCGAGGTGTCCGCTGTGCTTCCCCAGCGGGTGGAGTCCCCCGGCCGCCTTCCCCACACCATCGGCTGTGGGCAAAGCCGTTGCGCGTCACCAGGGATTGCGGTATATGGTGAGGAGTTCCGCACCAGGAATGACCGCACTAGGGCCGCTCATACAGGACACGCAAGTCCTTGAGCGGCCTTCCCTTTGGGCACTCTGTCGCGCCGAGCGCGGGCACCCGCGACTCGCATCGCATCTGAGTCGCGCTCGACGCGCAAGCGCTAATCCGCGCGCGCGCCGATTATTCGCGTTATCCACAGCAATCCACAGCAGCATTGCTGACCTAACCGCGCACCAGGGCGCGCGAGCCCGATGGGTGTCGGCGCCGAGACGCGCCAGGGCGCAATCGGCCCGCGCTGTGCGCAATCATGCCACCTTGCGAACCATGGCGGCGGCTTAACTGCCACCGTGGCGCATTGCGCTATGCCACAGTGCGAATATGTGTTGACACGAACCGTTGCGAAGCGTACACACGGGCGCCCCTTTGAGGGTTTCAACCAGGAGTCTAACCCATGAACACGTGGAGAAAGAACGGCGATAGCTGGGCCGTTCAATGCGACACCGAGCAAGCACCGGGCGCCGTGGTGACCGTGGTGACCCGCGCCGGCAAGGCAAAGACCGTCACGCTAGGCGAGCGACAGAATTTGCTCGGCTTCGTGTATGCCGTGGCCGATACCCGCCCCCAGGCGCAGGCAGTCGGCGACCTCGCAGGCGTCTTCGCCCTCTTCGACCGGGCCGCGACCTATATGCAGCGCCCGGCTGTCGTGATCGGCGTAGGCAAGCCCGGCTTCGACCCCAAGACCGGCAAGCCTGCCGAGGTGCTGGACTTCACCGTGCGGCTCAACATCGCTGGCGAGCGCGCCAAGGTCCCGGGCAGCATCACGGTCCTGGACGGCGAGCGCACCGAGGAAGGGCGCGACTGGTTTGGGCGTATCCTCCGGGATGGCAGCTATCAACCCTCCAATGCCACCAATGGCCGCACCGAGGCAATCACCGCCGCGTTGCGCCGCTTTGCGGCCGACCCCGCGACCGGCGCCAAGGAGTCGGCGCGCCTCACCGGGCGTTGCTGCTTTTGCAACACCGCATTGAAGGACGAGCGCTCGACCGCGGTGGGATACGGCGAGACCTGCGCCGCACACTTTGGCTTGCCGTGGGGCGAGCGGCCGGCCGAGAGGCTGTGACATGAAAACCCGCATCATCATCGATTGCAATGCTACCTGCTGGCTTGCGCACTTCGCCGAGGGCAACCCGTGGCACATGCCGGCAAACTGCTGGCTGCCGCTGCCTTGCGTGGCCGAGCACGCGACCGGCGCCATGGTCCGCGATCACCTGCACCGCCATTTCCCCGGCGCCAATGTCGTGGGGGTGTGGTCATGACGCGCATCGAGTTTTGGCTAGCGTGGTCGCTCGTGTGGTGGGTGATCGCGCTCGCACTCGCATATGGAGTCGCCTGAAAGGAGGTGAGGCCGCGCACCAGGGCGCAACCCCGCGCCCTGCGGTCCGCCGGTTCGCCCGGCGCTGACGAGGCCACGAGGCCGAAACCGCAAACACAAGGAGTCTAACGTGACGACACCGACCAAGAGCCAAACCCAAGCCGCCGACATTGCCGCGCTATTGCGCGCGCGCAATGCGGTGCTTTGGGTGAACTCCGCCGAAGAGGTGCGAGTCGAGCTTTACCTTGCGCAAGCCTGCGCGAGCGCCGGCTACAATCCCGTGTTCTGGGACTGCGCCGCCGGCATCACGGATCTGACCGGTAAGCTAATCGCCGGGCAGGAAACCCAAGACGCCACCGAAGCGCTCAAATATATCCGCAACCGCGCACGCCAGGGCGCCGACCGCATCGTCTACATCATGCGCGATCTGCACAAGTGGCTAGACGGCGCAATCGGAATCCAGACCCTGCGCCAGCTGCGCAACCTCGCGCGCGAGCTTCCCCCGCTCGCCGCCTCCATCATCGTGCTGGCACCGTCCGGGAACATTCCCCCCGAGCTTGCCGGCGGCGATGCCGTGGTGATCGAGTGGCCGCTCCCCGACCGCACCGAAATCGGCGCCATCCTCGACACCGCCATGAAGAACGGCGGCGCCAAGGTGGAACCGCTGAACGGCCAACGCGATGCAGCCATTGACGCGGCTGTGGGCTTGTCGGGCCTGGAGGCGGAGGCGTGCTTTGCCAAGAGCCTCGTGCAGTCGCGCCGCATCGACCCGGCGGTGATCGCGGCCGAGAAGAAGCGAGTCATTGCCCGCGCCGGGGTGCTGCAATGGATGGAGCCTCTACCGGGCGGCTTCGATTCAGTCGGCGGCTTGGATGTGGTGCAGGCATGGATTGCGGCCCGCGTCATCGCCAACAGCCCCCGGGCCCGCGCCTACGGCTTGCGGCCGCTGCGCGGCATTTTCCTTGCCGGCGTTAGCGGTTGCGGCAAGACCTACCTCGCCAAGGCGATAGCGTGGGCGCTGGGTCGCGTTCCCATGCTGCGCCTCGACCCGGGCGCGCTGAAATCCAAGTTCATGGGAGAGAGCGAGCAAAACTTTCGCAAGGCGCTCGCCACCATCGAGAGCGTGGGCCCGTGCGTCGTCCTGGTGGACGAGTTCGAGAAGGCGTTTGCCGGCAGCACCGGCCCGCAAGGCGACGCTGGTGTCAGCGCCGACCAAATGGGCGCGTTCTTGACCTGGATGCAGGAGCGCACCTCGCCGGCCTTCCTGGTGGCGACCGCAAACGATGTGACCGGCTTGCCCCCCGAGGTGTTGCGCAAAGGGAGGTGGGATGAGTTGTTCTGGGTGGACCTCCCGACCGCCCGCGAACGTGTCGAAATCCTTAACGCCACGCTGCGCACCAAAGGCCGCGAGGCAATGGACGAATACACAGCGCTCATCAAACCGACAGAAGGCTTTTCCGGCGCCGAGCTTGCCGCGCTGGTGGACGAGGCAATGTTTGCGGCGTTTGCCGACGGCGAGCGCGAGTTGACACTAAACGACCTCGCCGAGGCGGCGCGCAACGTCGTCCCGCTCTCGGAAACCGCTAAGGAGAAAATCAACGCCATGCGCGCGTGGGCAAAGGGCCGCGCCCGCCCGGCGACCACGCCCGAAGCCGAGCGCAGCGCGCAGACTGGCCGCGCGCTGGACTTGTCCTAAGCTTGCAGCCCATGCCGCGCTGTGGAGGGCGCGGCATGACCGGCAGGCTAATCGCTTGACCGCTGTGCCATCGTGGCATAGTATCAAAACGCAACAGGAGTCTGACAAATGATACTCAATACCACCATCCGCCCGGGTCTGCTGGTGCACGTGTCCACCAGCATCAAGGGCAATGTGAGCTACGACGTCACCCGCCTTGGCACCAAGCAAACCGTTGAAGGCGAAATAGAAGAATGGGACACCAAGCGCTTGACCCGCGACGTTGACGAGCAAGAACGCGCCAGCAAAGCGCGCTCCCTGGCACGCTCCAAGATTCAGTCGGTGTGCATTCCCATCGAGCCGGGCGGCTTGCTGTGCCCGCAAGACCGCGCCGACCAGCTGGCGCTTGCCGAAGCGGAAGCGCTGCGCATCGTAGAGGAGTTCAACGACTCGGCGCAGATCACCCGGCTCACGTTTCGCGTGGTCACCGGCAGCATCGCCCCCAGCGATGCCCGCGCAATCAAGATGATTAACCAGGAGTTGCGCGACCTCATGGAGTCGATGGCCGAAGGCATGGCGAGCCTGGACGTCAAGAAGATCCGCGAGGCCGCCGACCGCGCCACCCAGGTCAACAAGATGCTCCCCAGCGAAACCGGCGAGCAAGTCAAGAAAGCAATCGAGCTTGCGCGCAAGACCGCAACCGATATGCGCAAGGCCGCCGAGGTAGGCGCCGCCGAAGTTGACCAAGTTGCTATCGCGCGCATTCAGGAAGCCCGCACGGCGTTTCTGGACCTGGACGACAACCAAGGCACCATCGGCGAGGTGGAACACGCCGGCCGCTCGCTGGACCTCGCACCCGAGGCGCCGGCGCCCGTAACCGAGCCGGCCGCGCAAGGCCGCATGTTCGAGGTGTGACCGTGGACGACAAGATAGCGTTAGCTTTTTTCTTGGGCTTTGTCCTTGGCATCCTTGCCACATCGCCACTCGGAAAAGCCGCCAACGACTGGCTGACTTATGGCCGTGTGCCTTGTGACGATTCTTGCGGATAAGGAGTCTGACAATGCCATGTGATCGCACACTGAAACCTCGCCAGACTATCAGCGAGCGCGCGGCCGAGGTGCGTCAGGCGACGGAGCGGCTTGCGGCCGCTCTCGCCGCCGGGCGCGCGCGCGTCGTCATCAACAAGGCAACCGGCGCTATTGCCTTCACCGGCTGGGACGAAGCCAGCCGCGACGGCATCACCGACGCTTGCGCGTACCGCAGGATAATGGCGACCGGCAACGCCATGGCCCGCCTCGCCATCGAAAAGGCCGAGATACTTGCCGGGCGCAAGGTGGACAAGCAACAGGTCGCCTTGGGCGCCCACTCTCACGACGGGGGCGCCACATGGCACAGCCACAAGGGTTGAACCCGAAGGCACAACAGGCCGGGCGCGACTATGCAAGCGAACTTGTCGCGCTCGCCATTCAAACGGCGTTGAAGGACTTCCCGGGCGACCACGCGGCGCAGTTCGCTTTCCTGGCGAGCTTGTTCGCCGAGCTTCGCCGCATCAGCGCGCGAGGCCAGAACGAAGGATTCCGACTATGACGACAAAAACACCATACGAGAGCATCGACCTCGCCCGCATGTATCCCGACCTCCATCGCGTATGGCAAACGCACATGGCGAACCGCGCGATGATTCACGAGCTTGTGGATACGTTGCAAGTAATCGCCGACAAGATCGACCGCGCGTCAGGTTCGCCGACGTTTACCTCCGAGGAGCATGACACGCTTGTCGCGTTGCTCGCCAAGGTAAGGGGCGAGCCATGACGCGCCAGATCAACCGCGCCCTCCTGGCGACCAGCTTTCGCCGCATCGCCCACGCCGCCAGTGTGATCGCGGAGGTGCTAGGCGAGGACGAGCAACTTAACAACGCCGTGCCGGCCAACTGGCCGCTCGCGCTTTCCGCCGACGAGTTCGCCGCCGAATGCTTCGCGATGGCGGAACACTACGAGCAACCCGACCATGAGTGAGCTTAGCTACCTGCTGGCGTTGGAACGCATGCACAACGTCAGCATCTACATCCGCATGCTGGACGCAAGGAGTCTGACAATGACGAATCTTAACGACCCGGTTCTCAACTCTTTTTTCGCGAAAAAGAAGGAGGCCGCCACACGCAAACGCGAGCAAGAGAAAATCGACAAGCGAGTCGAGCGCGCCTACTACGCCACGTGCAGCGGAATCCAAATCGACATCATGGACATCGGCAAAGTGTTCGAGGCCGGCCGCGACGCACTGAGGATGACGCCCGGACTCAACGACGAACAGCTTGGCATTGCGATCCGGCGCTACGTCGAAACCATCCGCAAGAACTGATTGCAGCCCATGCTCATCGCGAGGTGGGCATGACCGGCAATCCGCCGAACCCCGTGAGAGAAGGAGTCTAACCATGGGACAATACCACAAGATCGTGAACCTCGACCGCAAGGAATATCTCAACCCGCACAAGCTAGGCTGTGGCCTGAAGCAATGGGAACAGCTTGCGAACCATCCGGGAACCGGCGCCGCGCTGCTGGTGCTGCTGGCATCTGCCTCGACCGGCGCAGGCGGAGGCGACTTTGCCGGCGGCAATGTAGTGGGCCGCTGGCGCGGCGACCGCATCGCCATGATCGGCGACTACGACGACGACGTGACGTATGACACAGGGCAGATCGCCGCTGTTAGGTCCGAGCGCATGACTGGCGCAGCAATCTACAGCGCATGCGACCCCGAGCCGGAAAACGGCGAGTCCTGGACCGACGTTAGCGACGACGTTGCTCGCGTCATCGAGGCCGAGCTTGCCGGTCGCTACACCGTGGAGCCCTGGACCATCGAATACGAGGACGGCCGCAAGGAACACCGCACCGACGGTTGGCGGCATTTCATCGACAACGAAGACCTGCCCAAGGCCAAGAAGAAGAACCCGCGCCTGATCTTCCCGACCGACGCGAGGTGATTGCAGCCCGGAGGCGTCCGCTGCGGCGCCTCCTCACGGCAATCACGCCAACAAGGAGTCTGACCGACATGACCGACCTTCAAGACCTGTTCGCCCTCGCCGCCGAACACGCCGCCTACATCTTCAAGGAGAAAGGCGAGGTTGTGGCCATGTGGCACACCGTGGACGCCAATGACCAGCACACCGTGATCGTGACGCCGTGGAAGGACTCCGACGAAAAACGCGAGCTTGTGCAGGCGTTGCGCACCATGTTCAAGGCAATCGGCGTGACGCGCTATGTTTTCATGTGCGAAGCGTGGGCGCTGGTGACGGGCGATATGGCCGAGGTGAATCGGTACATCGGCCGTGTCGGCGAACACCCCGACCGCCGCGAAATTCTCACCGTCCGGGCCGAGGACAAGGACGGCAACCAAATGGCCGGCTGGTATTATATCCTGCGCCCCGAGCACGCGCCGGCCACGCTCTCGCCGCTGCACATGAGCGAGGCCGACCACACCGAGGGGGCCCTGACGGGTATGCTCAAATGAACCCATTCGCGCGACGGCTTGCCTTGTTGGTCAGCGACTACGGCAGCACACACCCTAACGCGATCACCGCCGCGCAACTGATGACGGCCGAATGTCTCTATATGGCCGCGAAGCTTGTGGCGTTCGGTTCGACCATGCCGGTCGATTCATTCTTGCAAGGCGCACGTATCGCCTACGAGCAAGCCACAAAGGACAGAGAGAAGGCACTCGCCGAGGGTGCCGTGGACACAAGGCACTGACCATGACACCGCACGAATACGAGGCGGCGCGCAATGCGCTAGGCTGGACCCATGCCGAGCTAGCCGAGGCCATCGGCGTGGCGCCGCGCACGCCCTACCGCTACGCCAACGGCGAGGTGGATATGCCCGAGCCGGCGGCGCGCCTCTTGCGCCTGCTGGTACGGACGCGCCTCACCGGAAGCGCGAAGAAGTTTGCAACCCTCGTGAAGGAGTTACGAGCATGACCCTGTTGCACACAACGACGTTCGACTACCTCAACCCGAGCCAACGGCAAAAGGCGAGGATGCAGGTGCTTCGCCAAGCGGCCAAAGACTACGCCGCCACGCTTGAAGAGAACTTACCAGACGGGCCCGACAAGACTTACACGCTGCGCAAGCTGCGCGAGGTAGCGATGTGGGCAAATGTCGCCGTAACCAGAAACACCGACGGCGCCCCGCGCGACGAAGCCGAGCGTGTGCTGGTCGACTATCCGCCCGGCCATCCGGCCGAGGGCGACCTCGGCAGCTTTCCGACTTGAAAAAAATATTTTCGGTCGCAGAAGCCCGCTAACAACGGGCACATCTCGCAACGACCATCTCCGAAAACGTGCGACTTGTCTCGGTAACGCCTGGAGTCAAGTCGGCGAAAACGTGCGACTTGTCCTTATGTGGTGTGAGCGCGAAACGCGAATCAGCGAAAAGCGCGGACCCCTCGTGCTATGATGCTGATGTTCGGTCAGTCAGACCGGACCCTGGCTGTTTGACATGTGAATATGCGAACAGAAAACCCGGAGCGCCGTCACGCGCTCCGGGCCAGGTATCCTCAGAACCAAGTTGAAGGAGTCTCAACCATGACGGTTGAACGACGACAAGTCAAGTTAGCCAAGAACGCCGAGGCCATGGAGCGTGCGCTGTCTCGGTTGGTCCGCATAACCAATCGGATCGACCAGCTGCGCCGCGAACGCAAGCGGCTTGTCAAGCCGCGGCCATTCCAGGAGCAACCCGAGGTGGCTGTCGGGCTCAACGATGAACTGCCGGAGATGAACTTTAAGGGAACGCCGGCTGACATCGGGGCGGCGGTGCCGGCCACCGCCCCGACCCGGAAAGAAACCCGCCCGCCCCAAGAGGAGGGCGACGGACTAGACATCCCGGAATCTCTGCGCAGAAACCGTCGCCTCCAGACTCTACCCGATCCAAAGACCAAGGAGAAGAAGGCCGAGCGCCGCGTTGTGGAGAAACAAGTCCGCGACGCGGAACTCAGCGGCAAGCGGCGCCAGATGCCCAAGAGCGGCAAGGCCGCCATAGAGCATATCCTTGGCGAAGCGATTTACGGCAAGCGCGACTCACGTTAGCGTCGCGCTGTTACCCTACGTCTCAACTGGCCGCACTCTCCGGGGTGCGGTCTTTTTCTTTTATCAGCTGACGCGCCAGCTGCACGCGCTCGTCGCCGGCGATGGTTGCGGCTTCCTCCGCTGTCGGCGCCCGCAACCGCATGTCGTCGCCCTCCCAAACCATCGGGGTGCCGCAATAGAAACACAGCGAAACATCGCCGGGCTTTGGCGCCGGCCCCTTCCTGCGCTCGAAATCGAAGCCAAAAGCCCCGTCGAGGATCTTACCGCAACCGACGCAAGCGCTTTCGAGCGTGTGGACGTTGCGACCAAAATGAACCTCGCGCTTTTTCATCGGTGCCGCCTCTTTAGCCGCAGCCGCCGCACAGCCTTGTCCAACTCGCGCAGATGTTCGGCCATCTCGGTCTCGGCGATGCCCTGCGCCAGCGCCTTGGCCGTAATGACAAAGCCCAGCAATCCCTCATGGTCGGAAATCTGCAACGCGCCCTGCGCGTCGTAGACCAAACGATATTCCCTCATGCCGCTCCCCGACTTCTCCATTCCAGGTGGCCGCTCACGGTCTCGGCCAGCTTGTAGCTGCGCGCCAACGCAAACCAATGGCTGGCGACCGCCCGGTAGTGTGCCCGCTTGGCATCGTCGCAATGGCGGTTGTTGGCAATGGCGAGCGCCAGCAACGCGCGCTCGCGGCATAGGTTAGCCTGCCCAGTAAGGCGTCCAACCATGGCAACCTCCTACGAATCTCCCCGCACGGGAGTTCCATTACACGTATAGCGGAACCGCGAACGCTGCAATCAAAATCAGCGGTTGTGGAAAAGGCTAGAGACTGCGCGCCCGGTAGTATGGGTTGCGCGGGCTCTTGGCCCAGGCAATCAGGCCGGCCCTGATGTAGTTCATAACCTCTGGCCCCGGCTCCATAGGATGGTGCCGATTCCAATCAAACGGCGGCCAATGCTGAAACTTCTCCTTGAACTTGATCGCGGCCCACTTGGGATTGTAGTTCTTCGCCGTCCCGTACCAGCGCAGCTGCGCGTACCACTTGGCTTTTTCCTCGTAGCTGTATTGGAAAAACGTGGGCTCCGCCTTCTTCCTGGAATACGTGCTTTCGTACTCCACCAGCTGGCCCTCGCGCTCAACGATCTTGGACTCGATCTTGCGCTCGAACCCGCATTCCGGGCAAATCTTGAGTCCTACCGGGATGAGATAGGCGCACTTGGGGCAGGGCTTGGGCAGCGGCGCGCCGGCAGGCTTGCGCTTGTTGCTGTCCATCCTCCCGACCGAAAGATGGTCGTGGTGGATGTCCGTCACCATGCCGAGCCGGGCAGTCGTATCGGTATGATCCAGAATGAGGGCGAAGTCCTTGCCGTCCGCAGTCCGCAACGCCCTTCCCACGATCTGGACGTAGAGCATTTCCGACTTGGTGGGCCGCGCCAGGACGAGGCAGCGCACGTCGTAGTCCACGCCGACCGTCAGCGTGCCGACATTGGCCAGGACGCGCACCTCGCCGTTGTGGAACGCCCGCTTGAGTTCCGCCCGGTCAGCCAGCGACGTACTGGCGTCCTGGTAGCCGCAGGTAATGCCGGCGTCCACGAAGCGGTCGCGCAGCATCTGGGCATGGGCACAATCCACGGCGAAGAGGAAAGTCTTGTCCTTGTTGTGCCGCTGCCTCCAGGTCTCCACGATGTTCGCGACCAGCCTCTCCTCGCGCATCACCGTCGAAAGCTGGCCTTCGTGGTAATCGCCGGCAACGTCACGGATCTGGGACAAGTCCGGGTGATCGACGCCGAACACTTTGAACTTGGAGAGGTAGCCCTGGTCGATCAGGCCCTGCGTCGTTTCCATCTCGTGCAAGACTTCAAAGTACCGGCCCAGGCCGGTCGTCCATGGCGTCGCCGACAAGCCGATGAACGGGATCTTCTCCCAGCCCTCCGCGGCCCCGACAATCGGACCCGCGCCGTCCTTGTGCTCTAGCCGGCCCATCCACTGGATATGCGCGGCGTGCAGCTGGTGGCACTCGTCCACGATCACGACGCTGGCCGGCGGGTATCTGCCCTTGCTTCTGATGGTCTGGATCGACGCCACCTGCACGGGGCGACTCCAGTCGGTCATGCCATGGTTGGCCTGGATGACGCCGATGTCGCGGATGCCCTGGTGGTAGAACATCTCGACGGTCTGGTCGATCAAGTTGATGCTGGGAACGACGAAGGCGATACGGTTGTCCTTGGACAGGCAGCCATCGACGATGGCAGCCGCAAGCAACGTCTTGCCGCTGCCGGTCGGCGCCTGACACACGAGACGGCGTTTGCCTGCGCCCACGTCATCCTTGATCGCCTGGAGCGCCGCTTCCTGGTATGGGCGCAGTTCCTTCATTGCCTATACCGCTCTCCGTCCCAGAACCACAGCCCGACGCGCTCCCGTGGTGCGACGGCGCCGCGCTTGAGCGCGATCATGTGGGCATAGACCGCGCGGCAGCGCTGGTCCCACGGGTTCCGGCAATGCCAAGGACCGCCGGGATCGCCCACCATGTTGGGCGGCAAGCGCTTGTAGTGCGCCAGCCGGGAAACCGGCGGCGGCTTGTGCCTGAGCTTGTAGTCGGGATCATACATCGGGGCGCGCTTCCGAAACGGCCCGCCGCCGGAGTCTAACAACCAACGGCGGGCCCGTTTCATACCTTCGGTTCGATTGTACTCGGTTTGACATCATTATGCAACAAGAGCCTTGCGCCGCTTCTGTTCTTTCAGCAGTTGCGGCATGGAGAGAAGGTGCTCGTTGCCCAAGTAGTGAGCCGGCCGCCCGGGCTGCTGTTCTTCGATGGTTCCGAGCTTCTCGATCACATGCCCCCAGTTCCAACCGCGCAGACAGTAAAGCGGATGAAGGCCGTGATAGCAGAGGCAATAGGCGCGCTCCAACTTGAGTTGGCCAACCGGCACGACGAGGCGGCGCTTCAGTTCCTCCACACCTTTCATGTCGATGAAGCCGTCTATGTCGGGGCGGCCGCGCTCTTTGCCGAACACGTACCAATCGCACGGACTGAAATAGAGCATGCCTACGGCCTCGACCATGACGGCCTTGCGGTCACGTTCGACATCGCGATCGTAGCTCTTTGGCAGGTTGTTTCGGTGGGCGACGCCGAGATTCGAATCTGTGCGCTCTTTCCCGCGTTCCATGCACCAGTCGATACGCTTCGGGATTAGCGCGATCCATTCTCCCCATTCATCCGACTTGAAGGTCACGGGCTCAAAGGTCCAGGGCCTTGTTCTCATTCCCACGTCACCCGGTCCAAGCTGATCGGTCCGGTGTGTCCGCGCATCCATACAAACCACGCGAACGCCACCATGCTGGTGGTGCGCGGGCCGGTCCAGTTCTTGCGGTGCATCATCGGCAGCCGGTTGCGGAAAAGATGTACGCGCCGCAGCTGCTGGTCGATGATGTCGCTGCGCCCCACGCCTTCCAGGAAGTTGAAGCGCAGCAGCATTACGACATGGGGGACCAGCGTCAGGGCGTGCCGCACGAACTCGTCGGCGAGCTTGTACGGGGGATTTGTGACGATGCAGCCGCAGCCGATGGGCGCCCGGTACTCCATCAGGAAATCGACGCCAGTGTCGATGTCGGTCGCCATGACGGTGTGGCCTGCCTCGCGCAGGACGTTGACGATGGAACCCGTGCCGGCAGCCGGCTCCCAGATATGTGTCGGCAACGGCTCGACCGTGAGCAAGGCGCGCACGGCCTCCGCAGGCGTGTCGTAGGCGTCGTCAGTCCGCTCTTTGAGAGTCGCGCGCCCGGGATTACCGGTTTTTCCGAGGCTGCGCATTTTCCAACTTCTTCAGCACCATTTCGATACCGCGCGCAACGATATCGGTCTGTGTGGGAGGAGGCGGCCAGCGGCGGCGCTTGCGCGCCGTTGCCCGCTTCATGCGCTTAACAAGTCGGCGATCAAGCCGGTAGGAGACCGCAATGGTGGGCTCTTGATTGACGCTCATACTTGCAATGTATAGCATGGCGGAATGGCTGGCAATCACCGATTTGACGATGGCCGACTTGGCCACAACCGGCGTGATCGGCTTTCCGACAGAACCCGCCTTGCTTCCGCGCTGCTGGCACTCGGCGACATACCGTATCGCGATGCCAAGCAGATGACGCCGGCGCAGATCATCAGCCTCTATCATTTCGACCACAACATCTACCACGAGAGCGGACACCCGGACCGTAATGTGTTCTGGAACCTGACCCCGCGGCTCATCAAGCAGCACCGCGACAAAACCCGGCTCGACGTCAAGGTGATCGCCAAGGGACGCCGCATCCGGCGCAAGCTCGCCGAACACCAGCGCACACCAGCGGACAAGAGCGGACAACAAGGGACAATAGCGGACAATCCGGTACAGCTAATGGCCGACGCGATCAGCGCCGGCCTGCGCCAGGGCGCCCGCGACGCCTACGGCCGGCTGAGCCATCCGCTTGACTTGTATAGCGAACGCTATAAAGATATCGACTGGAACCAGAAACCGAAGCGCAAGATTCGCTCGCGCGGGTTCGACAAGACCCGCACCCGGGGGTTCGACGGCAAGGTTAGAAGGAGGAAATGAATGCGCGTCAGTAACAGGAAGGTACAGATGGTTTCGTTCGAGGCCCCCGTCACACAGGGGGACATCGACGAAGGCGAATGCCGGCTCGCCAACAAGTGCATGATTCGCGTCGCCATCGAGCGACGGCTGCGCCAGCTGGAGCCAAGCCAGCCCAATCATCATACTCGGGTCGATGGCGGCGATATCCGCTTCAACTACAAAGGCCATCGTCATCGCGCCCACATCGACCGCGTTTCCAAGGCCAATCTCATCAAGTTCGATAGCGAGGACAAGGCCAAGCGGCGGGCCAAGCGGCGTGGCGAAACTTTCACGTCAGCGGTCAAGCCGTTCGTGTGCAGGGTGCGCGATGCTATCAAGGGCCCAAAGCTGATCCCCAATACGAGACGGCGCCGTGAACAGATCAACGCCGCTCGCCGCAGGCGTATCGCGGCAGGAGAGAAGCCAAGGAAGTACACACTGCACAAGCGAGTAATGGGGCTTGCCTGAGCGGAGGACGGGTGAGAGAAGCCGCCTACACGAGAAGCTTCGAGCGCGCGCTATACAAGCAGCGCGCCAACGACTTCCTTGCGCGACCTCTTAGCTTGGACGACCGCGAGTTCATCCGCCGTATATGTGACACCGGGCGCCTGGAATGCGGGGCGCTGTCCCAGCTAACCCGCAGCTGGGACGGCAACAAGGGGGTGCTGGACGAGGAACGCAGCTATTGGGAGACCCACTGGGAGGAAGAACCCGGAGTCAGCCGCAAGATAGGCGAGCCGAGGCCGCCGCGCCCCAGCCATCGCCGGCCGCTCACCCCAGAGGAGAAAATCTCCCTCAGCAGAGCCAGGGCCGAGGCGTACCGCGAGTGGAAGGCCGAGCAAGACCGATTGCGGGAGGAGCGCGAACGACGCCTCAACGAAGCCCTCCTGGCCGACCTCGAATGGGAGGCTGCAGACGAACAGGTCAGAGCGAAGCTCGCGGCACAGGTCGGGCTCAAGGCGGGTGTCGACGAGGACGAAGAACCGACCAAGCCCCCCAGGCGCGACCACCGCAAGCCAGCGCCGCCCGGAGCGCTGGTCATCCACGTCGACAGTCGCAACCATTACATCCCGGAGTGGAAATACCTCGAATCCGCGGAAGGCATTGCCGAGTACAACGCCAAATGGCGCCAACACCTCGACCAGCTGGACGAGCGCCTTGAGGCAGCAAGGTGGGTCATAGCCCAGCGGCTGGATGCTGCCAGGATCGAGAAAGACAGAGAAGCCGCAGGACAGTTCAAGCGCGAACAGGCAGCTGCGGAACGCGCCCAGCAGCGTTACCGGCAAGAGAGGGAGTTGCGGCGCAGCCAGCAGCTTGACTATCAGATCAGGTTCAATGTGAAGCAGCAAATCCTCAAAGTCATTCGCGGCAGCCCGCACGAGTTCACCCTCAAAGACCTCATGTGGCACACCGGCTGCACGAACCGCGAACTGTTGGCGAGTTGCGCCAATGAGCTAGCGCGCGAGGGCGAAATCGGAAGGAACGACCCGTGAGCTTCCTGAAGGGGCAGGCCAGCAACCGTCGCTGCGCTTGCGGCGCCCTGCTGGCATCTGACGACGGCGAGCGCTGCGCAGACTGTCGCCCGCGTCTCGGTGTGAAGGCCCAAGTCTTCCAGGACCTGCGCGCGACAGTCCGTGAACAGACTCGGCTGCTGGAGTTAGCGACGATGGAACTTGAAACCGTGCTGGCCCAGTTCGGCAGGGTGCTCGACCTGGGACACCACCGCGGAGGACACAGAGGAGCCCGCCATGGAGCTAGACGACCTGCTACGGGAGACGAGCCAACTACGCGCGCGGATCTACAAGGTGTGGAAGGCTTTCGAGGAGAAGAAGATTAGCATCGGCGAAGCCAAGGTGCATATCTCTTTCACCCGCACGATATTGGAGAACCGGCGCGTGGAAATCGCTGCACTATACCTGACGCAGCAAGTACAGATCCCGCCGCCGATGGGCCGCCCGCGCGGCCTGCCACACACTAAGGTCAGCTGATGGTCGAGTCCTTCTTCGACAACAGGTTGGAGCCGGCACCGCCGGACCCGTGGGCCTATTGGCAATCGCGGCTTGAAGGGATTCCGCTACCGATGCACCCGGACGATCCTCAGGCCGGGTTTTACCGCATTCCGAGGAAAGAACATTACGGCGCACGGCGCACGTTCACGCCAGTCGCTTATTGGCCTGGGGAGAACGGCCAACTGAACTGTCGCGTCGGCGATACAGATGTGCCGCCCATGACGGCGATGGAAATCTGGACGCGCGTGGGCAATCATCCTGTCACCGAGGAAGCCTACAGAGCGGTCGCGGAACGAGGCGAGCCCTGGCCGGACGAGCACGAGCTTGTCCCCATGGGGCACAACCTTCCGCCGGAAAACCTGCACTCTTTCGAGGGGTTGACCGATGCAGTCGAGAACCTTGCGCGCGAGGCGCTTGTTCGCCTCGATGGGCCGCCTATTGAGGACCAGGATGAGGCCGACAGACTTGCAAACCTTGCGGACAGGTTGGCGGAACTTTGGAAAAAGGCTGAAGAACTACGAAAGGCAGAACGACGCGAGCATGACGAGGCGCTAAAAGCGATTCAGCAGAAGTGGCTGCCGCTTCTGACGAAGGCCGAGAGCTACAAGAACCTGAAGTTCAGACTCCTGACGCCCTGGCTGAAGAAGCTGGAAACTGCCCAGCAGCAAGAAGCCGAGGCGGCAGCAGCGGCGGGCGCTCCACCCGCAGCGGAGGCCCGCCGCCCCCGTGCCGGTACACGCGGGCGGGCGATGAGTCTCAAGTCGCAGAAGCGTGCCGAGATTACCGACTTCGAGGCGTGTCTCGCGTTCTTCAAAGGGAGTGAAGACCTGCGCGGCACGGTACAGATGCTGGCAAACCGCGCCGTGCGCGCCGGCATTACGGTCCCAGGAACCCAGGTTATCGAGGAGCAACAGGCAGTATGAGCGACACACCCACTGCGCGCCGGCCCCTGGTCCCGGGCCCGCCCGCTAAGCCAACCGCCGGTCTGACGCCGGTGGTGGATAAGATGAACTCCGGCACGCCGCCGTTGGCGATCACGCCAGTCCCGGACTCGGGCACGCCGCCGGCGTTCGTCGTTGGTCCTCCACGTCCCACAGGCAAAATCGCCAAGGCCATCGCCAACGTGATGAAAGAGGTGGGGACCATCAAGAAGCGCGGCCACAACGAATACTTTCACTACGATTACGCCAGGTTCGAGGATCTGCTGTACGCGATCACCCCGCTGATGGGCAAAGAAGGACTGGCTCTCACACAGAGTGAAACCAAGGTCGAAACGGTCGAAGGCAACCGACTCTCGATTCTGTACGAGTTTGTCATGTACCACGAGTCGGGCGAGAGCCTGCCGTCGCAGATGCACCGCGGTATGTGCACCTCGCGCTCGCGCAAAGGCGACTTTGACGACAAGGCCGTCGCCAAGTGTCACACCGGCGCCAAGAAGCAGTTCCTGCTGGGCCAGTTCAACGTGCCGGCCGGCGATTTCGAGGACCCCGACGAGGATGCCGAATACGCGCAGAAGCCGGTGCCCGGACCCGTGAACGCAACTGCTGCGCTTGCTGCCGGCGCGACAGTGACGTCATACGGCGGCGGTGGGGGCGGCGGCGGTCCTGCGCGAGGCGCGATTTCTGGCGCGGCCGAATCGGTCTCACAACAAGCCACCCCCTCCGGGCCCCACAAGCTCGTTTCGCCCCCAGGTACGACCGCCGACCAATGGGCCGAGGCGTATATCCGCGCTGTCGGCACAGCTAAATCCACGGAGGAGGTCACCGAGTGGGACAAGCTCAACGACGAGTTCCTGCAACGGCTTTCCGACCGATACTCCGCCGTCTACGAGCGGATTGCGACCGCCGTCGACCGCCGGCTCGCCGATATCGGGACGCCGCTGCCTGATCCCAAGAAGAACCCGCAGGAAGCGATGAACTGGATTGCCAACCAGCTGCAGCAAATGAAAAGCCAAGAGGCGGCGGAGGCATTTTGGAACACCATCGTGGCGCCGCGCGAGAAGGACTTCGAGCAACTCGACTGGGAGATGCTGATGCAAGAGTGGGGGCGCACTGAGGCGCGGCTGGGCGCCCCACCGCAGGATACGGCATGAAAGTCCCGAAGCAGCTGGAACAATATCGCCTCCGCGTTGGCGACTACGCCACCGCGTTTGGGGAGCCTTATGGCGCGTTTGATCGCGTGCCTGGTCCTTGCGGCGAAAGCCTCACCATTATGATGATCGACGGCATTGACACCGGCTGGGAGCACGTAAGCGTGTCGACGCGCAGGCGCATTCCCAACTGGACCGAGATGAGCTTCGTCAAAAAACTGTTTTGGGACCCAGAAGAGTGCGTCGTACAGTTTCATCCGCCCCAATCCGAATACGTCAACACCTATTCCAAGGTGCTGCACCTCTGGCGCTGGCGCAAGGGCACATTCCCGCAGCCGCCCGCTGATTTGGTCGGCGTGAAGGGGCTCACGCTGGCATGACCGTCAACACCACGCTGACCAAGCGTCCCGCATTGCACAAGGGGGAAGTGGGATTCTTCCCGGACAACCCCATGGCGCAGGACGATATCGCGCACATCACAATGCACTCGGAGACGATGCACCGTATCACCTCAGAGAAAAACCTGGAGGCGCTCAAGTTCCTCTGGGCCCTTGTCCACAAGTGTGCCGACAACACCGATTATTTTTTGGACAAGGACGACGCCATGCGTGCGCTCAAAATCCGGGTGGGTTACAGTAAGCCTGTGTACGATCCGCATACGCGGACAATGGAAGTCCGGCCCAAGAGCCTGAAGAAGATCGGCGACGAGGGGCTACGCCTACTAACGGACCGGATGATGGACGTCATCTGCGCGGAAGTTCTACCGGGTATGAAGGCCAACGACTTGCGGAGGGAAATCGAAGAGATGATTCACGGCAAGCCGGAGGCGACCTTCCATGACGTTGGGTGAGGTCGTGCTTCTCGTCTCGGGTTTCTCGCTTGGCTTCGTGCTCGCAACAATCATTTGGCTGTGGACGTTCGCCGTCCAGCAAAAAAAGATGCTCAACCATCAGATCCGCATGCAGCAGAACTACGGTCGCAACGTCTCGGAGGAATAGGATGGGCAACAAGAAACGATTATCCCCTTCTAGATAGGAGTGTTGTGAATGAAGAAGCTACTTCTAGCTACGGCTGCGCTGTTTGCAATCACGCTACCAGCGCAGGCTGACGTTATCGTCGACAACCACCTTAGCGGTACGGGTGATAACGTCATCTTCGATTCTGCGATTCCGGGTAGTCTCGTCATCGGCAGTTTCAACGGGCAGAATCAAGGGCTCGTCGACTTCACCTGCCTAGGCGGCTGCGCCAACTACACCGGAGCGCAGAACGGTAACGACATTAAGATCACAGCGACTGGCCTGACCAATATGCAGGTCCAGGTCTTCGACACGACTGGTCTTAATGTGCTGCCCACGGCGACCGATGTCTTCTCGATCACAGGCACCGGACACGTGTTCGTGGGCGCGACAGCGAATGAACCGGGTGGTGGCACCCAGCTAATCAACTTCGACTTGTTCTCGCTGTTTGGGCCGCTTGGCCCCGGACAGAACGGGTTCACGTTGACGGCCATCAACGGTGAAACCATCAATAAGTTCACGCTCCTCGATGTCGGCGGCGCAATCACCGACTTCGAGCACTACCGAATCGACGTAGCGGCGCCGGTTCCCGGCCCGATCGTTGGTGCTGGCCTTCCCGGCTTGGCCATGGCCTTGCTCGGGATGGTCGGACTTAATCGCTTCCGGCGTAAGCGTCGCGTCGTAGCGTAAGTGGTATTGCGAGCGGCATTCACCTGACACCGCTCGCAACAAGGGCCGCCGGGGGAGTCGTGTATTCCCGCTCCCGGCGGCTCATTTCTCATCACAGGAGGACACCATGGCGGAGCCTGATCCCCAAGCAAAGGACAGTGCGCTCAGTGCAATGCTCAAAGCACAAGGCAGGCCAGACAAATCACCGATGCCGGGCCCATCGAGCAATGGCAAGCAGGCCGCGGCCGCGGCGCTGAGCCTGATCGATCGCATCAACGAGATGGCCAACCGCGACCAGGAGGACTGGCGCTATCTCATCGACACGCTGCGCAAGTTCGTGGCGCAGCGCCGCGCCGACCTGGACTATTTGGAAAGACTGCTAGGCACCAACAAATGAGGCGCCAGCGCGACTGGCCCCTCTACGCCATGGTATTGGACATGCACTTGGAGGGGCAATCCTACCATGCGATCAGCGCGCAGCTTGGATTATCTAGACAGCGCGTGCAGCAGGTGGTCAGGCTGGCGAAGCACACTCTCGCCTGGCGCATCTTTCATGGGCTGCCAAAGTATCTCTACATGTGGGACCGGGAGAGAGGCTGCTATGTCACCGAGACTTAGGCGGATGTGGTGGGATGTTGTCACGGTATTCGCGCTGATCGGCGCGGCTTATGGTGCCTGGGAACTGATCGAAATCAGAGGTTGGGGCTGGGGCTTCCCCACCGCGCTGCTGTCCGCGATCCTCGGGCTGTTGGCGGTGGAGATGTTGTACCCGCTGTGGTTCGGCCGCTCTTGAACGTCCCCGCCCCGCCACCGTGGGTGTTCTGGGCAATCGTGGTCCTCACGCTGATGGTCTTGGCGCTCTGGTTGCCCAGTTAACGCTCCCGCTTCTCGATACGCTCGCGCGCCACAACGTAACCCTGTCGCGCCTTGCTCAATCCTCTGTCGATACCCGATGGATCGTGCAGCCGGTCTGTGATCCATGTGCGGAAAAGGTGTTGGGCCTGCTGCACGTAAGCATCGTCCAGCGCACGAATATCCAGCGCCAACACGTCTGCGCGAAATCTCTCCGGTACTTGGTAGCTCTCTTCCCCGTGCGCGTACTCGCCGCTGTCGCGCAGGAACATCATCGCCAGCAGGATGACGATGACGATGAACAGCAACAGCAGCGCACGCTGCCACCAGGTGAGTTGTTCGAGCGGAGGAATCATGCCCCAGTATAGCCGAGTCGTGGTTGGGAGCCGCCAAAGGTTAGTGGAGGGCGATTGGCGGCTCCCGCATCCGGGCCTTGCAGGGGGGCTGATGGGGCTCGGATGATCGATTGCGGGGGCGCGCCAGCCTAGGAGACGGCGCGCCCCTTCTACCTTCCTGCTTACCTAGGATTGCGGGAAGAAGTTGCTAGCCTTCTCGCCGTCCTAGTACGCGACGCCGCTTAGCTTTTGGAGGGCGTTGGAACGCCCGGATGCTCCTGTGATGGTACGATCGCCACTCCCCAGCCGGTGGCCGGCGACCAATAAGTCTTTGCGTCCCAGTTCTCCAGCACCTCTGGCTTCTCGTCTGAGCCGGGCGGCGGCAGAACGATCGGGTGCGCTGGCACCCCAGGAGCGGCCGGCGGAATGTAGATCGGATGCTCCGGTTTCAGACCGGGAATGGTTCCCGGCGGCAAGTAGATCGGCGGCGTTGGCATCGGCACATTGCCGCCGCCCCAAATGCCGAGAGGTGGCTGGGGAGGATAGTGGATTGGCGGCGTCGGCCACGGCATCCCGCCCCAGATCCCGGGAGGCGGACCACCGGGCGCGATGGGATGTGCCGGATGTCCCGGCGACGGCCAGATGCTGGGCGGATAGTAGATCGGAGGACTAACGACACCGGCCGGTGGCCAGATCCCCGGTGGCTGTGCAGGCGGTAGATGGATCGGTGGTGTCGGCCATGGGCCGGGCGGTCCCCAGATGCCCGGAGGCGCTCCGCCACCTCCTGCAGGGGGCAACGGATAGCCAACGCTCAACGACGGGTCGTAAAGTTCACCGATAATAACGACAGGACGTCCTGCCATGTTCAGTCTCCTAGGCTTGATGCCGGCGATCCCGGCCGGCGCGGGTCAAGGTGAGTTGATCGGATATCCGACTTCGACTTCATCGTCTGTGCTGAGCCCCAGCGCCTCTGCCAGGGCCGGCGAGAGGTCCGCCGCCCTCCCGGTCTCTTGCTCGTGCGGGCCCCAGTCGGCGGGGAACGCCGCGAACGCCACGCCCGTCCGCGGGTTACGCACGGCCGCCTTGAGGCATTGGTTGCGCAGCATGTCCTTGGGTGTGACGTCGTAGTCCCACCGGCAGGCCACGTAAAAGACGTTCGTGTCCAGGCGGCGTGCCATGCCGGTCGTGCCCTCCGGCTGGTCCGGGAGCATAAGGTGCGGGCACTCTTCTGGTTCGTAGAAGAACGCCAAGCCTTCTGAGGAACTTACCCCAGAATCGGCCGGGCCCCCGAATGTGCTCATCGTGCCGCGCGCATAGAACAGATAGTCGGGCTTGGGCGGCAGGTCCTCGGGCCATTCAGGCCGCTCGGGCCGCCCCGGCATTTCGATATCGCGGTCGGCGAGCACTTGCGCGATGGCGCGACAGATAACATCGCCCCGCGCGGTAACCTTCTGACAATCGCTGGTGTTATCGCAAAATGCCAACTCGATTAGGCAGCTGACCTCATCGCAACCATTGAGCCAGGCCAGGTCATTGCGTTCCTTGGGCCCCCTGTTGGTGAAGCCGCCGGCGTCACAGATAGCATCGACCAACTGCTGCGCCAGCACGCTGCCGTCCTCTGACGTCCACAGCACCTCGCAGCCGTGCGCGTTGCCGTCGTAAGCGTTCATGTGAACGCTGATGTCGTAATCGCGCTCGGTCTTGTTGTGCTGTGCGACAAGCCAGTCGAGGTTCGCGCTTTGTGAGTGGCTCACGTTGTCGTGGATGACGTGGGTGGTAACGCCAGCGGCCTGCAGATACTGGGCAATCCGATCGACCACCCATCTTGCCGTATCAACTTCATCCAGCTGCGGGGGAACCGGGTCGCCGCTGGCGCCCCTGACATAGAGTCCGTGGCCGGAACTTATGGCAATCGCTGTCATAGTCGTGCCGTCCGAATCGGTGTTGGATGATACGCGCGGGTGCCGGCACATAGGTGACAGTCATGTGACGGCACCCTTCGTGTGCGGTAGCGTAATCGTAGGAGTAGGAGAGTCCGAACTTTGAGATGTCGCTCCGCGTTCCAAGGTCACCGGCTGGCGCGGCCGGCGCGCGGTCCTCCGTGGCTTAGAATGTGGGAGCCCGCTTTTCGACGGCAGCCCGACCGCGTTCTAGCACGCGGCGTGCACGTAGCATATTGGCCAGCTGCTGTTCGTCGATCTTTTTGAAACGCTGGTCCTTCTGCGCGTCCGTAAGGTTCGGGTTAGCAGCAATGGCATCGCGCTGTTTATAGAGGGCGTTGTTGGCCTTCTGTGCGGCCTTGAACGCCGGCGCCGCTCGCATCTCCGGCCCCGGCGTCTTGCGTTGCGCCGCCGCCTCGACCTCCAGACGTTGCTCCCGGTAGAGCGCACGCATCGATCCCGGCGTCGGGGCTTCGCCATAAAACCTGCGCGCAAACGGGATCTTTTCTTGCTGCCACTCCTGTCCGTTGTACCAGCGCGTTCCGCTGGTCAGCATATTCATGCCAAAGCGGCCGAGACCCCCGGTCACGAAGCCCGTGAGATAGTCAAGAACCTCCGGGTGGATGTCGACGTATCCTGGCGTCTTCTTGTCGCCGCCGGTCCATTCGTTGAGCGTCCTGGCCGCCCACTTGGAAGCAGCGCTTGTACCGGGAAGGGTAAAGCCCTCCGACTTCGGCTTGAATTTGCTCCACGATTGCTCGTCGGGATAAATGGTTCGCCCGAACGCATCCTTGTTGAGAAGCAGCTGTGAGATAGGCTTGGCGATGGTCGGCACGAAATGCGACCAGCCTTCGTCCTGTCCCAGCGGATCGACGGCCTTGATGGTATCCCAGAACATGCCACTAGCCGCCTTGGCAGCGTTGCGGTGATCGAACGCGAACTGCGCCATGTGGTCGCCAATGCCGGCGAACATGCCAAAGAAGAACGGCTTCGGGATCATGACGTACTTCCCGCTGCCGCTCGGGTCCATGAAGATGAAATTCAACTCGCGCCGGTAGGCCGGGATATGAGAGTAGTTCGATTGCCCATCCTCCGCCGTGCCGCCGGCGAAGATATTGTAGGTGGCGAGCGCCGCACCGCTCGCGGTCAATGCACGCGCCGCTTTCCGCGCGCGGACAGAATTTTTCAGCGCCTGGGCACCGCGCACCGTGCCCTGCAGGCCAGCGTTGGCAAACATATAGAGGCTGGACAGCCATCGTTGCTCGCCGCGGCGATTGAAGTTGACTGTCGCCTCGCGGGCCATCATCGCAGCCTGCGGTCTTGAGAAGCCATTGTCGCGTGCCGCGTTGTAGACGGCCAGGCGCGTGGTGTTCTCGATCGTCATGTTGATTCTATCGATGCCGTTGACGACGGCGCCGGCGGCGTTCTTCAGCGTGTTGAGCGTCCCATCTTGCGCGCGGGCAAGCATTTTCTCGAAGTTGGCCTGGTGCTCCGCCGCATCCATGCCCCAGGAGAAACCAATCTTGCCGCCGTCCTCCACGAAGTCGCGGTAGCGTTGTGCCTGGAAGCTGGTGCCCCCTTCCGGCCCGGACCATGCGCCTTCCAGTGCAGGGACCAGGTGCTTGCGGAAGGAGGAGACCAGCCGCGCTTGCTGGTCGGCCGGCAGATTGATGAATGCCTCGCCGGCGTCACGGATGAAGTTGGAGATGACGAACTCGGGATTGAGCGAGGTATTCAAGCGGGCAAGCTGCCGCGTCACCCAACTTATGCCGCGCAGGACGTCGCCGACTGGCTGTTGCTCCATGTTCTTGAGCGCACGGATGAGCTTGCCGCCATACTCGCCCTTGAAATAGACGTGCCGTTCTACGCCGTTGTCCTTCCAGATGTAGATGCCCGGGTCCTGCTTCCACATCGGATGCACCATCTCCGCCACCTGCCCGGTCTTCGGATCGATATAGCGGTACATCGGCTTCTCGGTCGTGCTCCACAGGTCGGGCTCGCGATTCATGTTTACAAACTTGTCGACGGCTGCGCCCACCTTGTTCTTCTCGCCGCGTGCGATGGCACGGTTCATCTGCATCATGGCGTACTGGATCGGATTGTCCGCTCGCGACAACCGGCCGAATGCCTGCTGGCTTTCCTTGCCGCGAACGTCCGCACCACGGCCGATGCCCATGATGTCGCCGATTTCGGTGTGACGCATCGGCACGTAGTTGGGCCAGCGCGAGCGCCACGCCGCCGCCGTCTGCGCATCGAGAAGCCCGTCTCTCACCATCCCATCGAGCGTGCCGTCGATCATGTTGCGCAGGATCTTCCACGATCGGTCGAAGGCCGCCTGCCGGGGGACGGCTGCGGCCTTGATACGTTGCGCCTCGGCATCGGACATACCGGCGGGATCGGCGAGGTTGGGATTGATCCTGCGTAGCTCGCGGTTGCGTTCCTCCGCGTGCATCGCCTGGGCGTACTCGCCGAACTCGTCGTAGCCCAGGCCGTCCTTGGCCATCTGTTCCGCCAGCGGCTTGGTGTAATCTTCCTCCGCTGCTTTCTCGCGCGCGGCTCGCTTGCCGTGCGAGAGTGCCTCCACCTGGTAGGGGTTTGCCTCGTCGGGCAGCACCGCCCCCGGGTTGTCGCGCATCCATTGCTCGGCGGCGCGCCGCCAGCGCAGGAAGGCATCCTGTGTCTTCACCCGCGCCTCGGTGGGATTGCGCATCCATTCCGGGGCGCCCTTGGGAACGAGTCTACCGGCGGCGCGGAAAATCCCGCCGAAACTTGCGTAGCTCTTGGTCGCCATCGCTTCGTTGGCGGCATCCATGATCAGCGGGAAGCGCTTCGAGAACAGGTCTCCCTGGTTTACGTCGTCGCCGAACAAGCCGACGTCCATCGGTTTCTGTTCGACCTTGGGCTTGAGCGGCGCCTCGGTTCGAAGCTCTTTCAATCGCCTTTGGATGGCGGACCTTTCTCCCGACGGCTCCTCTTGCGTACCGGAAAGACGACGGTCGTAAGCTATTTGACGCAAGCGTTGCTCGAGCAACTCTCGCTCGTTTGGTCTACCGCGTGCGAACTCAAGAGTTGAGCGTTGTTCGGCACCCGGGATGACCAGCTGCGGCTTGCCTTCGGCGCCAGGCTCCTCCTTTGGAAAGAGACCTTCGGCGCCAGGCGGCATGGCCTTGCGTGGCGGTGCCGGTTCGCCAGCTTCCTTCGCATAGGCTGCATCGAATTTCGCGGTAGCTTCTTTGTATTTCTCGGCCGCCTTGCCGAACGTGGCGGTGCTCATATTGCCCTTGCGAAAACGCTGCCGCGCCTCGTCGTACTCGCGATAGGCTTTGTCATGCTCGTCGATCGCGCGCTGATATTCCGGCGAGGGCTGCGGCATCTCCTCTTTGATCGGCCTGCGCTGCCGCTGGTTTAGCTCGTTGCGACGAACATTCGCGCGACCGTGCGCAACGCCTCTATCGCTCTCTTTCGGTCCATACTTGTAGCTGGCGGCTACCTCGCCAGTAGAACGATCCACGACCTCATAAACCCGCCTGTCGGGATCGTTACGAACGTCGTAGAACTTTCGCTCCTCCGCCATCGGCCTGCGCTGTCGCTGCGCCTGGAGGATCTGCGCAAGCTCCTCATCAGACGCGCCGCGCGTGATCGCACGCTGGATTTCCAGCTTGGGCTCGGTTGCCTCTATTGCCTTTTGACCAAGCGTCATCGCCGTTTCCAGCAGCGACGGTGCGCCCTCGCGGGCCTCCATGATCTTTTCCAACCCGGGCTTGAACTTGGTCGGTACGCCTAGCGAACGCCGCACCAACTCCACCATCGCGTCCCAGGCGTTGCCGAACACTCGCCCCAGCATCTCGCTGAAAGCCTTCGGCGTGGGCGCGCTGTGCAGCGCCTCCTGCAGAATCGGGTTGCTGAAAACCTCCGCGACGAACTCGTGCGGGTCGGTCAGCGCATAGACAGGCCGGCCCTCTGGAGTCTTGAGCGCCGGCTTCAGCGCTCCCATCATCAGCTTGATGGCCTTCTTCACCTGCTTGCTGGTCTCGATGCCCAGCTGGGTAGCCGCGTGCGTCGCTTCGTGCAGCAACGTATGTGCACGGTCCGCGGGGCTGCCGCCCCATGCCTGGTCGGCATTCACGAAGATGAAGGTGCGCGGCTTGCCGTTCGCGTCAGCGTCCTGTACCCATAGTCCGTTAACCCTCTTGGTAGGGTCACTATTATGGGTGAAGTCCTGCAGGTCACGTTCGGAAATAAAGTGGACCGGGGTGTCGCCAACGATCCTGGCAAGCCGGGTGCGAATCCACTCGGCGACGCGACGGGGGACCTCGGGCCAGTCGGCGGGGATGGGCAACTCGCTGAGCGCCTTATTAAGGGGCAGCGAGTCCAGAAGGTCGATTTTGCGGCCGACCTCGCGCTGTGCAAGATAGTCTACGAACCCTAAGTCTTCGGGGCTTGCTTCTTGGCGAGGAGGTTGGCGAGCCTCACCAGGCCCTTGTTCGCGTGGGCTCGGCCCAAGAGGCGCTTCTTCACCTCGGGGTCCTTCTCCCGGTTCGCGGCCTGGATAAACTTCCTCGCCGCCTCCGCGCACTCCTGGGCGCTTCTCACCGTATGCCTCCTCCCGCCAGGCGGCCGCCTGATCGTAGGCTTCCCGCGGATCGTCGACTTCACCACGATACAACGCTTCCGACGCGCTGCGCAAAGTATCAGGGTCGAGTTCCTCGTCACGGAGACCCTGTTCGCGGAACGCATCCCGGATACGTTTCTCTGCTGCGGCGACGCCTTGGGAATACTCGTCCGGCCGGCGCACACCGGCAGCCTCTTCTCCCTGTGCCCATACCCGGCCTTCCGGGCTCTTGGCCTTGCGTGCTCGCCAGTCTCTATCCATGGCGTCAAGCAGCTGGGGGACAGTGCTTGTCGCCTCTGCGCCGCTCCAATACCCGGGATCGTCCAGGTAACGTCCGATGACCGCTGCTTCGCGAAGTTGGTCGAGCGTGAGGCCACCCTTGCGGATGTAGCCGCGGGGCAAATCCATGCTGCGCACGTCGCCGATTAGCGGATCGTCCGGGCTGATGCCCCGCTGACGGATCATGTCCATCAACGACTGTGGCTTGCCACCCCGCGCACGTGCGGGGGCGGGCGCCGGCTCCCGCGCGCTTTCTAATATGCGACGAACTTGTTCTCCATCACGGTAGCCAAGCATATAGCTGTCGCGTGCAGCACCTCGACCTTCGCCTCTATAGTTGTTTGCGAGTCCATCTTCATAACCATTACGTTCCCATCCTTCACGAGGTTTAGACTGTAACTCTGTTAAAAGCCTTGTTTCTGAAGGAGATAAACCACCCGGCTCCGGCACGCGAGGCGGCTCCGGCGGTGGCGCCTCCGCTCCACCAGGCGGTCGCCATCCTTCCGCAACGGCTTTATCCCAGGCTTCCTCATAAGGAATGCCTTCGGTTCGCTGGATGACCGATGGGGTACGCGGCTTCTCCCGCGCGCGAGGCGGCTCATATCCCGGAGGGGCCGGCTCGACCGTCGCCGGTCTTTCCGGCCATCCAGGTATTCGCTCGGTCACCCACTCAGGCGGCTCCTCGCCTTCTCGCGGCGCGCCCTCGAAGATGTCCTCGGGGGGCCTTTCCGCGCGAGGCGCCGCTTCCGGCGGACGCTCCGGCTCTCGCGGAGGACGCGGCGGCTCGACGCGAGGGGGCTCAGGGCGAATACGCGGTGCAGGCGCGGCAGCTGCCGGCGTAACACCCAGCACCTTCCCCATCTGATCGACGATACTCGGCGGCGTCGCTTGCGACGGTGGCTCGATTGACTGCGCAGGTGGCCGCGACGGCTCACCCTCCCCACCACGAAGCGCCCAGTCGAACAAGTCAGGCGCCACGCCAGGCCGCTCTGGCTGAGAAGGAGCCGGAGAACCAGACGGCGGAACAATCGTAGTCTCTTGTCCTGTTACCCCTGGTTCGCGTGGCGCCCCCGCGAATATGTCCTCGGCCGCTGCCGGTGGCTTGGGCTCAGCCGCGGGAGGCGCCTCGGGTTCCGGCTTCGGTTCGGCCTCCGGCTTTCCCCGGATACGTTGCCACACTCGTCCCGCGGCCTTGCCGGCAACCACAGGGGCAGCACCGATCATCCCTGCCAACGCAGCCTCTCCGGCCCCTTGAAAGGCTTGCTCTGGCGGCAGACCGGTGAGGTAGTTCTGAATTATCTGCGCGCCGGCGCCGATTGTGGGCTGACCCAGCACCTGCACAAAAACCCTGAGAGGCAGACCAAACATGGCCGCTGTTGCAGCCGCGCTTACGCCTGAGCTTTGCAAAGCTCCACGAAGCGCCTGATCTTCCGGGATACCGGCTTCAAGATTCGCACGAAACGCAGGGCCGTATTCGGTGACGAACTGAGTGAGACCGGAAGCAAACATCCCGCCCAGCGGGCCACCGGCCACCCCGTAGGCGGCCATTGCCGGCGCGCCGCGCCCGAACATGTGGCCCCACCAATAGGGATGACGCCATCCTTCAGTGACTGGTAGCTCGGCAACATCAGGGCGAGTGACCGGAGATTCCGTCGGCTCGGCCGGCGGCTTGCCGCGCAACCGATTAGCGAGCATCTCGCCGGTCTCAGCGGCCCCGGCTACGGCGGACTCCAGCCCTTGTCCCGCGCCTTCTAGGAATCCTGGCTCTGCCCGCGGCTCTGTCCTTGCCTCGCCCTGCCGCACAAAGCGTACCGGCGGCGCTAGTGAGGCCGGCACTTCCTGTCCGGGCTGCACAGCCGGCGGCTCTGGGGTGTAGTCCCCCTCCTTCGGCGCACCCGCGAAAAGATCATCGGCCATCGCATCACTGCGCAAACCAAGAAGCACCACCCATCGGCGGCAGCAGACCGGCTTCCTTGAGCATTCGATCTGCCCAGGCGCGGCTCAATCCACTCTCTCGAACCTGTTTCGTCACCATGGCGATGGCCTGGTCCCTTGTCATCTCGCCGCGTTCAATCCGGCCTTTGAGGTCCTGCCCCCGCGCTATCGGATCGGCAGCAGCGCCCTGCTGCTGTCGCGCTGCCGGGGCGGCGGGTTGCTGTTCTTGGGCCGGCTTCTCTTCGGCTTTAGCCGGAGCCGGCGCGCTGCTGCCGGTGACGGCGGTGCTGAGCCAGTTCCATAGCCGTCCGAACGCACCCGGCTGGCTTGCTCCAGGCGTTGTCGTGGTAGCTCCCGCTGCGGGCGCCTGTGGCACGTTGAAGGTCGTGCCCCATTGCTTGTTGTAGGCATCAACGATGTCGTGTGCCTTCTGATCGCGATCGGGATCGTCCTTGATCCCGTCCAGCTGTTTCTGCAGCTGGCGCATGTGGAAGCGGTTGGTGGCCTCGACCTGGCCGGGCGCCCCGCGCCCTCCGGCCTGCCGATCTTGCTTCTCCTGAATCTGCCGTAGCCGCTCGCGCTGGTACTCGGTCATCGGCTTGCCCGTCGCCTTGGGCGAGGCGATACCGGTATCAATGAGCTTGTTGCCAACCCGGTAATGCAGCTTCTTGCCATCGTCGATCAGCTGCGGCTTCTGATCCAGCAGGTCCTCCTTGCGCTGGCGCTCGGCCGCCCCGCTCATCGCCGCCATGCCGGCCGCAACTCCCGGGCCAAGATAGGGACTACGATTGCTCAGCAATCCCATGCCGAGATTCCACAGCGGGTTATTCGCTAGACGTTGGGAGAAGGTCGGCGCAGGCCGCCCCAGTCCCGGTATCTGACGCACGCCATAGCCGCCACCGCCGCGCTGGGTGAGACCAGCTTGAGCGCGTGCCGTGCGCTCCCCCTCGGTCAAGCGTCCAGTCTCTGCCTCACTCGGCGTAGGGATACCGCCGGGCTCGTGCTCGCCTTCATCGGGTGTGTAGCCAGCTGCCGGGGGCCGCGGCGTGGGCGTGGGGATATTCCCCACGTCGGGCCCAGGCCCGGCGGCAACCATCTGCTGAGCAACGGGCGTCGTCCAACTCCCGCCACCCGTGGTCTCGGGCTCATCATCATCGTCGTCGTCTACGCTGTCGCCATCCGCGTAGCGCTTCACCGCACCACCCTCTTTGAGAAGCGCAAACAATGGCGCCGCCTTTACCGCCAGCTTGGCGACGCTACCGATAGTGCTGGCGAGGTCGGTTCCGGGTTGCTGCTGAGTGCCCTTTGCCGCGCGCATCTGTTTCTGAATCCAGTCGCCAGCATCGGGTGGGCCGCCTTTGTATTGCGGTATGCTCAGGGGAGTGAGGCCAAGTCTTGTGCGGTCGGGATTGTCCACGTCGCCATATCCCGTGTTGCTGCCATAGCCGCCGCTCAGGTCCATAGTCGGGCCCATGCCACCGCCGCCGACGCTACCGGTCGTAGTGATCGCCGGCGAACCGCCCGTCAGGTCGATGTTCGTGCTGCCACCACTCTGGCGCCGCATGGGAAGGCGCCGGCCAAGCGTGCCGGGTTGATTCTGTATTGTCCGAATCAGGCCGCCACCTCTCAGCATGACAGGGACGAGCCCACCGACCTGCCTGCGTACAAAGACCGGGCCACCCACGAAGCGTCGGGGAACGATGATAGGCACCAGCCCACCCCGCGCGAGTGCCGGGACCGGACCGCCGTGCTTGCCGGCGAATGCCGAACCGAGACCGGCGATTGCCGATGCGATGCCGGCGGCCTGGCCGAGAACATTGGGAGGAGGCGGTGTTGTGTAGCCCTGAGCAAAACTTCCCGTTAACGGCGCAACACCGCCCAGGATGGAGCCGTACCAGTTGGCGGTCTGGAACGGGTAGGCCGACGCCATCATCGCGTTCTGTTGCGCGACGTCGAGTTCCTTCTGCGCCTGCGCCTGTTGCTGCGCGCCCCATCCCATCAGCGCGCCGGCGCCCTGCATCTCCGCCATCGGCGCGCCAAGCTCAGCCTGCGCCCCAGCCAGGCCCATCTGCTTGAGTTGGTTGTATTCATTGAGCGCTTGCGTGTAGCCGGCCTGGCGCAGCCCGGCGATCACCGGCGCCTGTGCCAGCTGCTGCTGTCCCGCGAGTTGCGCCTCCGCGATGCCCGCACGATCGCCACCAAAGGCGTTGCCAGTGCGGATCGCCTGGCTCATCAAGTCGGTGCCTTGGATGGCGTTTTGATTGTTAAACCAGTCCTGGGTCGCCTGAACGACGTCTTGCGTGTACGGACTTTCGATCGCGCGCACCTGCGTGGGATCGAAGGTGCCCAGGTTCTGGCCGACATTCATCAGGTTGGTGACGGCGCCCGGCATCAAGCCCATTGCGTCCGTCATGAACTGGCCGGCCTGGAACTCGGTCGGATTGAGCGGCGCAACAGACCCCAGCATCGCCGGATTGAACGGCGTC
>Ga0126378_10000080_pt1 | contig 70044 bp, 94 predicted proteins | sample PanSoiMetPlot_23_FD_92587 | JGI IMG/M metagenome (GOLD analysis project Ga0126378, IMG submission 92587) | Tropical forest soil microbial communities from Panama - MetaG Plot_23 | ecosystem: Environmental > Terrestrial > Soil > Tropical forest > Bulk soil | place: Panama | collected 2016-02-17 | reverse complement strand
GGAAATTGCGCGAGACAGTTTGCGCTGCCATCGCCGATGCGGAGGGTCGCTGACATGCCCACCATCACCTACGAGCCTGTACCGTTCAGCGCGCACAGCTTTCACAGCAGGAAGAATCGCAGCGCCTATCACTACAAGGTGCTGATCGATGGCGAGTGGCGCGCCACGTTCGACAATAGAGCACGCTGGAATCACGCAGGTTTTGATCTCACGGGTCGCGCCGATGAGAAAACCTGGATCAGCAGAAAGGACAAAAAGTACGATGGATACCGCCGCACCCATGGCATCAATCGCGACGAGTTCGATGCAGCTGTGACCTGGGCGCTCGAGCATAACACCATCGCAACATTGGCAGAGATCGAGCGTTTTCAGCTGATCACTCAGGCCGAGAACGATGATCGCGCCTGGGAGGCTGATCGCGAGCGTCATCGTGCCCAGGTCCATCGCGAGATGATGCAGCAGGCTTTGCAGCAGTACATCGACAATGCTGACGGTGATTTCCCGGAGCATGTCGAGGCCGCTCGAGTCCATCTCACGCGAATCAGGTGACCGTCATGATGCCCGATTGGATCGCGCTGCATCCCGACATCACAGCCGAGCATCTCGGGCTCATCCCCGGCATGCTCGACACCGATGACCCTGCGCCTGCACGCAAGCAGCTTGATAGCAAGTATCAGTACGGCGGCGGCTGGCGACCGATGGAGGGCTTCCAGCTGCGGCGCGATCTTACGCTCAAATATCCCGGTGATCCGGCGCTGCATCCGCTCGCGCTGACGAGATTACGGGAAGAGACGATCATCCTTTACGAGCACGCTTGGGTGCTGATCCTCCAGCGCGACAAGCGCTTCGAAGTAAGCAGGATGGACTAATCGATGCTTGAGATCAGGTCCTTCGGTCCACCCCCGGAACGCTACGCCGATCGCGTCGTCGCCGAGATGATGCGCGAGCTTGCCCGCAAGCACGCGACACTTTGGGACGAGATCAGCGCCGTCGTTACAGCATGCGGCGGTGCCGGCACACCCAAGGCACAGCGCAAGCTCGCCCAGCGCATCGAGCGTGCAGGTGCGTACCATACGGTTCTCAATCCAGGAAAGCGTGGACGCTTCGATATCATGATCTACGATTTCACCGGCTACGATCCTGGACGCGACGAGGAGATTCGCCCCGGCGATCCGATCTGCCCGAAGCCCTGGATCGCATGCAACTTGTCAGCTGTCGAAAGCCAGGGTGGCGGACACAATAAGATTCAAGCGCACTCCCGGCCGCTCCTGTTCATCACCTGCCATGCGATGAGCCGCGTCGCGCAGCGCCTGGGCGCACGCAATGCCGATCATCTGATGAAGGCAACGCGCCTCATCTGGAATACGTGCCTCAAGTTTATCAACGACGGAGCCGATGCAACGGCGTGGTTCAATGCGCCGCCAGCTGGCTGGCGCGTCTCGCTGCCGACGATAGACGGCAAATCATGGGCCGTACTGAAGCGCCACGAGAAACGGAAAGCGCTCGTATGCACTACGGTAATCACGGAGGACGAACATGCCCCTGAATAAGCTTGAGCGCGATCTGCACAAATACGCCAAGGACAAGCTCATTACGTACATCAAGGATGTTGCGCAGAGCTTCGAGATCGCCGGCATCAAACAGGACAGCGTTCCCTGTCTTGGTTCAGTGCTTATGCGTGCCGCAGCTACTTTCACCCAGTTCTGCGGCGCATCGAGGGAGGAGTTCCTCGAATTAGCAGGCGAAATGTACGACGGCGCAGCAAAGCACGCTGAAAAGCGCCGTGAAGGGAGCAAGTGACATGTCATGGAAACCTGAAGTGATCGCCGACTCATCCGGCCAATGGTGCGGCAATCAACTGCGGTTTGCCACCAAGCAAGAAGCCGAGGACAACGTCTTCGATCTCGCCATGCGCTGGATACTCGTGCTCGATACTCGTGTTGTCGAGAGCGACGACCCGGTGAACTACACCTATCACGACGGCAAGCTGACAATGATCGGCCAGGACCACCCTGTGTGGGACAAACGAAATAGAGCAAAAGGAGATTGACATGCAAGGTTCAAAGATTTTCCCCGGCAGAATCTATGCCATTTCCAGTCCGATGCATCCCAATGGGCTGGCGCGCTTCAGGGTGACTGCCGTCGTGCAACGCCGCACACGCGATACTGGCTCGCCGCACGATTATGAAACCAATGTCGAAGGCAACATTGTTGAAGACCAAAAGCCCGACAAGCCCACCGACATCATCGAGATGAATGCCAAGAGCATCCTTGGGCCTTACGAGGAGCAGGCTGAACTGAAGGCTCGTAAGGACGCCGAGGACGCAGAGCGCGAACGCGCGAAGCAGAAGCTCGAAGACGCGCGTCTCGCAGTCGTGGCGTGGTTATACGCTTTCACTGGCGTTGAGCCGCCAGTTGAGGAGTCAAGATACGAGCGCCACCATTTCAGTCGCCACTATAACGGCATTGAGATCAACGATAGCGGCGTGCGTGCAATCTTACTGAAGCTCAGAATGATGGAGAAGGAGAGCAAACATGAGCAAACGACCGTCTAAACCAGACTCCAGGCTACCCACTCACCAAGAGATGCGCGGCATTCTCAAGGAAGACCCGCCGGCGCCAGCGCCGTATCGGAGAAGTGCACAATCACTACCGCTCTCGCTCGATGAGATACGGGCACATGCTCTGCGAGAGCATGCCAACATCGCGCATACGATCGCCGATCTGGAGGCTTGGACCGCCGAGATCGCGGCCACGATCGCATTCCTGAAGGCACGCTGATGATCGACGTCAGCATAATCAGCCTCACCGCCTTTGGCATCTCCTGCTTCGCGCTTGGAGTTGCCATAGGCATGCTCCTTATCATTTGGCCGGCGCGACCGCGATGACACACAACGAATATCAACACGCCCGCGCGACGCTGGGCTGGACGCACGAGAAGATGCAGCGCGTCCTCGGCGTCGGCGATCGCACGCCCTATCGCTACGCCTCTGGCGAGGTGGCAATCCCGGAGCCCTCGGCGCGCCTCGTGCGGCTCCTGGTGCTGATGCGGCTCACGCTGCCGCAGCGCAAGTTCGAGGACATCGTAAGTCAACTGACGTGAAAGAAACTTCACATGATCGAGCTAGCAGCAACTCTCTTTGTCATAACGTGGATCGGAGTCGCTATTATTTTTGTCCTTGGCATGCTCCCCGATGCACGCCCTTATATTCCAACACCGCCAAGACCATCAAGGCCAGCAGGATGCGAAATCAACAAAAGCAAGGCTCTTTTTTGGGGGGTGTTTTGTCTGTCGATGTCAATAGGCATAACCATAGCGGCGATACTCGGACACTTAAGGAGTCTACCATGAAAGGTCTCTTGTTGATCGTCGCAGTCCTCGCCTTCACCCTACTGTTGATGTTCGACGTCTGGTCGCAGATGCCGCTCTACGGCATCTTCCCGCCAGTCAAGTACGATTACGAGTACGAGGGCGACCTCACGATCGAGATGGTGGACACCCAGGCAGAGGTGCAGACCATGTGCCGGGTCAACAATCCCCACATCCTCGCATGCTCGTGGCAAAACGGGAAAAGCTGCCTGATCCTCATGGTACGCGACGAAGTCATGCGCGAGCGCGGCTATTCGACCGGCCTGTTGCTACGGCACGAACGCGGCCATTGCAACGGATGGTCCGGGGCACACGAAGGCGAGCGACCATTGCCGCTGGGAAGCACGTATCTGGTGCCCAAACACGAGAGGGTGCCGTCGCCCACAGCGTACTACAAGTATAAGTCCAAAGACCCTTCACGAATTGATTCGCGTCCTACGACGAACTCAACGTCGCGCTATCAGTATCAGTGAGTCAGACGCGTCGTACCAAAGCTTGCATAGTTCGATTCTCATAAGCTTTGAGAATTGCCTCGCGGGCCTCATCGACAGTTGCGCAGAACCATTCGCCACGGATGCGCTTGCCTTTGAGTAAAGTGTGCACACGACGCTCCAGATATCGCACGTCATCACGCGCTGCGACGGTAAAGACAAACGCAAGATGCACGGGAACCGGAGATTGACCGTTCACAGAAGCGAAGCGACCAGCAAGAGACGACATCGTTGAGAAACCGATTTTAACCCGCTCAACCTCGGGCGCTTCCATCACGTAGATGCAGCCACACTCATCTTTATCTATCATGACGCGACTCATTTTGTTCTCTAGTGATTTCAGTGCGAACTTGTTGCTAAGTCATTGATCATAAGAGTCGCGTTAAAGAAACACAAGTGCCCTGTGGTATAATGCTCTCACGGTCGAAGGGCGACCGTGCTGTTTGACAAGTGAAAGGATACACTATGACCAAACGAGAGAAAGCACTACGCGACGTCCGCAACAAGATCGCTCGCTTCGAAGCGAGCCGTGAGGCAGCGATCAAGATGTTGGTGAAGGCGGAGCTACAGCTGCCGATCCTGCGCAAGCAAGCCAAGCGGCTCGCCGGCTATCTCCTCAGCCATCCAGTAGCGGATGCGCGCAAGGTCGAGAACCCGCTTCCGGCTCCAGCCCATCATATAACCGAGGATAGGAGCGCAGCGGTGGACGTGCCCGCCCCGATCGAGAACAACGCCGGCAACGAACCACTTGCTGCTCAGCCGGATGACGGTCTCGATATTCCCACCTATCTCAAACGTGACGTGTATGAGGCAGCCAAGCGCGTCGCCTCGGGCAACGGAACTAAGGCTGACAAAGCCAAAGTCCGTATCGAGAAGATGAAGGTCGGCCAGGAGAAGAAGGAGGCCGAGCTTACCGGCAAGCGGCGTCGCATGCCGCTCACCGGCAAGGCGGCTCTGGACGAGATACACAAGGTACGTTAACCTTTTCTGGTCGAAGTACCACCCCTTTGGGCCGCGTCCTTGAGCGCGGCCCTTTTTATTTCTCTCCAGTGATCGCGAACTTCTTCAGCATTACCCAGCGCAGGGCGGCATCGAACTTCTCGTCCGATGCCGTCCTTCGCGTATCCGGGTGCAGGCAGAACATGAGATTGTTCCAGTCACTCAGCGTGCCCAGCTTCTTGCTCTCTCGGCGAAGCCGCTCGTAAAGACGCTTTTCCTCGCGCGCTTCGCGCTCCATCCTCTCTAACTCGGGGAAACCTCTCTTGACGCGCGCGGTGTATTCGGCCGCCACTCGCCTCTCGAACTCAGCGTTCTGCGCGCGCTGCTGCTGGCGCAACGCGACCGCGAGCTTTTCTTGCGTGGTCTTAGGCAGCGTCTTGGGATCGATGACCGGGTCAGCGAGTAGATCACCTAGCACCTCGGCCCCGGATTTACCTTCGGCGGCAGCCTTAGCTTGGAATCGCTCCCAATCGTCAGCAGACACAGCGCTCGGTCGTTTGACCCTGCCTCTGGATTGCTTACGCTTTTTGCCATCCTTGCCGACGCGCGTTTCAACTGCGGAATAATCCGCAGTTGCTTTGCGAGCCTTGCCTACAGTCTTGTCGCTAATGCCGAGCTTGTCAGCGATAGCACGATCAGACATCCCCGGATTGTCCTTCACCGCCTGCGCCGCCAACTCGCCGGGCGAGATATACTCGAAGGCGGCACCACAGCCGCAGCTTGGCTTGACCTCGCCCAGCTTGCCACACGCCGTGCAACGCACCGTCACCGTTGTTTGTGCATCCATCATATCCCTCCGTGAAACAAAGACCGGGGAGCATTCCCTCCCCGGCCTTTGCGACGTTTCCCGTAATCACTCGGCCGGCGTCGATTCTGGAGTCGCACCCTGCGCCGCCAAGTAGGCGTGCCGAGCCTTTTCCAGAAGCTGCGAGCGACCGATACCCAGACGGCGGGAACCCCAGCTGACCCAGCTGGCGACCTTGGCGAGGGTTGCATCGGCGATAATGGCCAGGTTACTGTTCTTGTCGTTGTAGGCCTTTACCAACTGAGCGACGATCGTCTTATCAGCCCAGACCGCGCCGTTAGGCGACGTCTCACGGTCTTGGCTGCCGAGCAGCGGCCCCAGCTCCTCGGGATCACTGTTATACAGCGTCATGAGGATCGGCGTCACTGCATCCGGCCCGCTGATCACGCCCTGCTCGTAATCTACGTGCGCGGGCATGGCCGGCTGATACCGGATCAGTTCCTTACGTGTTGCCATGGAAGGTCTCCTTCCTGCTTGGCGGTGACGCCGGTAAGCGTCACTTCCTGCAACTAACCATACTTTTCTGTGGATGGCAAGTCCTCCTTCCCGCTACTTGCGCAGACGGCAGTCAACGCTTACCATCCCGGATGGATGGTAATCGGAGCTTGTGATGGATATCGGGCTAAAGATCGCAATCAGAGCGGCTGGCGGCGTGCGTTCGCTCGCACGTAAGCTTGGCATATCACACAATGCTATCTGTCAGTGGGACCGTGTTCCTTACAATTGGCTGATAACAGTTGAGAAAGTAACGGGTGTACCACGCGACAAATTGCGCCCGGAACTGTTCCAAGAATATAAGCGCACTAAGCACCCCAAACAGCTTAAGCAGCTAGAACCGGCTTAGAACAGCTCCTTTTGGGCGCCTGCTTGCGCGTCCCGTATCAGCTTCTCGACCTGTCGAAACCTACGGTCATTCATCGAGTTTGGCCGCGTGAGCGGCTTGAGTTCGACCCACGGTTTCAACTCGGGGAAACGCCGCACCAATATGCGCAGAATGTCGGGCGACCGCGAATTGGTGAAACGCAATCCGGTGGTGGCACGGGCGTGTTCGCGGAGATAGTTGGAGGTCCAGTACCAACCTTCGCGCTCGACTTTATCGATCAGATACAGCGCTGCAGTGTAAAACGCGCGCAGAAGCTGCTCATCGGTGGCGACGACCATGGCTGATCCTACCGATTGTTTGGGTTGTACTTGCTTCTCGCCCACTCGATGAAACCGGACCTGATGTATGCCATCACCTCGGGGCCAGCTTGCATGGGATGATGATTCCTCCAGGCCCAGAATGGCTTCTCATTGAACTTCTCCATGTATTTGACGAAAGCCCAGCCGTCTTTGTAGCCCTTGAGCAGGCCATAGCCGCGCAGCTGCGCATAGAACCGCGCCTTCTCCTCGTAAGTGTAGGGGAAGCGCTTGGCGTTGGTCGTTCCCTTTTTGCGGAAGCCGCCGGTGAACTCCACCAGTTCTCCCTCACGCTCATAGATGTCGGACACGATCTGTCGCTCGAAGCCACACTCGGGACAAACCTTCATGCCCACCGGAATGAGCACGGTGCATTGCGGACACGGTTTCGGCAGCGGCGGGCTGCGCTTGACCGGCTTGTTCTGATCGAGTTTGCCCATCGACAAATGGTCGTGGTGAATATCGGTGACGAAACCTAACCTTGAGGTCGTATCGGTGTGATCGAGAATCAGGGCATGCTCTTTGCCGTCGGCTGTTCTGAGCGCGCGCCCCACTATCTGTACGAACAGCATCTCGCTCTTGGTTGGACGCGCTAACACAAGACAGCGAACATCCCAATCGACGCCCGTAGTCAATGTCCCGATGTTACAAACAACGCGGAAGGTCCCATCATGAAATCCACGCTTTATAGCTGCACGGTCGGCTGGGCTTGTGCCGGCGTCCTGGTACGCAGCCGTTATCCCAGCATCGAGGAAGCGCGCTTGCAAGGCTTGGGCGTGCGCGCAATCGACCCCAAAAACCAGCGTCTTGTCTTTGTTCCATCTAACCCGCCATGTTTCGATGATGTTGGCGACGAGAGCGTTCTCGCGCATGACGGTGCTCAGCTGTCCCTCATGATAATCGCCGGCCACTACTTTGACCCCATCCAAGTTGGGGTGGTCGGCAGCGAATACCTTGAAACTTGCGAGGTAACCGAGATTGATTAGCTCTTGCGTGGTGCTCATCACCAGCAACGTCTCGAAATATCTGCCGAGGCCTCTTGTCCAGGGCGTAGCCGACAAGCCAATAAACGGCACGCTCTGCCAATCTGGATGTTGCAGCCACTTCACATGTGCAGCGTGCAGCTGATGCACTTCATCGAACACGACCACCTGCGCGTCAGGATACTTGTCACGCGAGCGTATCGTCTGGATGCTCGCAACCTGGACCGGCTGCGACCAATTGGTCAAAGCGTGATCGGCTTGGATCACGCCGATGTCTCGAATGCCTTCGCTCCAAAACATCTCTACGGTCTGGTCGACCAACTGAATGCTGGGCACGACAAACACGAGGCGGTTGCCTTTGCTGCGCGCGCCCTCGACGATCGTCGCTGCGACCAGGGTCTTGCCGCTACCTGTTGGCGCCTGCACCACGAGGCGGTACACGCGCTGGCGCACCGTATCCCTGATCGCTTGAAGACATTCTTCCTGGTACAGGCGTAGTTCTTTGTTCATCGTAAGGCCGGCCTCTTGCGCAGCCCGTGGTGCCGCCACCATCCTCGATATGCTCGTTTCAGGATCGTCATTTTTTGAAGCAAGCCGCGTTTCTTGTAGTGGACGATTGCATCGTTGCCTGACCATCGATCGGTCGGCTCCAACATCATGGCGCTGCCGCGCTCCCATCCATGCAGCTTCCAACTATCCACCGTTGGACCGCACAGTACGTAGAGCCGATGCGGCACGATCTTCTTCACGTTCACCAGCAGGTACTTGGGATCGTTCGCCGCCTTGACATCGACCTCGAACCACTGGTCCGGTCCATCCAGATTGAGCAGAAGCTCCAGGTCGATGCGATCGTCGCCTCCGGGCCGGTTGCGAAAATCCTGTATCGCATCGAAGTATTCTGCCAGCGCTTTTTCCCCCTCCATTCCGATCGCGTCAGGGTCAGGGTTCCACAAGCGTGTCGAGGCATAGCTCTGAGCACGCCGCTCATTGAGATGACGCTTGAAGTCATCCGACATAGCGCGGTACCCATCGAATGCGGTCGATCGTCGTTGGCCCGGCATAACCGCGCTCCCAGACGAACCATGCAAACGGCATGCTCGAACTGGCTTTGCGACCTTGCCAGCCAGCCCGGTGCATCATCGGCAAACGATTCGCAAACGCATGGATACGGGCGAGGCCGGCGCCTTCGAGGATATTGGTTCGCTTCTCGCTCTCGTAGAACGCCAACCGCATCAGCATGACGACAAGCGGCGCGCGCTCGAGCGCAGCGATGACGAACTCCTCGGCCAACTGGAATGGCGGATTGGTGACGATCGCGTCGGCTTTGATAGGTGGAATGATCAGCGGAAAGAGAAAATCAACACCGAACAAACTATCGTAACAGCCGCGCTGATTGAGATCAGTGGCCACGACGTCGTGACCCGCCTCACGTAATACGTTAACGATATTTCCGGCGCCGCACGCCGGCTCCCAGATGCGTGACGGTAATTTCTCGACCTTGAGCAGCGCATGGACCGCGACATCGGGCGTATCGTAGAGATCACCGGGATGTTCTTTAAGCGGCGCGCGCCCGACTTGGCATGCGTGATCCAACATAGGGTTCCACCTCGATAAGCACAGTCTTGCTTGGCACATCGGCGTTCTTGTCCAAGAACAATCCCCAGCAGTGTCTGTCATCCGGCGTCAGGCTGCGTGAAACCATCCAGTCCAAGATTAACTTGGCGCGCCCATCCAGGTCGCCCGCAAGCTTGTCCGAGAAGGACATCCTGCACACGTAAGGGACGGTAATCATAATCCTGCTGCCCCCCAGATGCTGAAGCATATAGTGGGCATCGGCATCTTTCAGCCATGTCTGGTAACGTGTCGACTTTATTCGCCCGCGTCCGCGCACGTTCGTGTAAGCATTGTTTGCTGGCGGTGCGATCGGAAGGTAGAACCTAAGCACGCTTGGACTTTCGCTTGTATTCCGCCAGGGCAAGCTCGATGCCTCGATTTACGATGTCGGTCTGTGTCGGGGGAGGAGGCCAACGCCGCGCAGCAGCAACAATCCGCATGCGCTCGACCAGCTCGCGCGAAAGCCGGAACGAGACTGGGATTCTATCGTCGTATTGATTGACAGTCATGGTGTACCGCTCTATATACCGCTCTGTATAGCAGCCGCAATGACAGCACGCAAGCCTATCTCCTGGAAAACACGCTGCGCCGCAGCGCTGCTGGATAGCATGTTGATGCACGAGCGCGGCGGCCCTATCGCCCCGAGATGGTACGACGACGCCAAGAAGATGACTGAGGACCAGTTCCTGTCCTTGTTCGAGTTCGATCATAACATCTTGCACGAGACGGGACATCCCAATCGTGACGCCTACTGGAATCTGACCCCGATGCTGATCCGGGCGCATCGCGACAAGACCAAACTCGACGCCAAGCTCATTGCCCACAGCAAGCGCGTCCGCGCCGCCTGGAAGCAGGTGGAAAAGCATCAGCGCATCGAGACTGAGAAGATAATAGCCAAGGTGTTCGACGAGCACTTCGACCCTCCGCTTGGTGCCGGTAACCAAGCAATGCTCAGTATGGCAGATGCGATGAGCGCGGGCCTGCGCAAGGGCGTCGGCGAAGCCCTCGATCGGCTCGGCCGCGACGACGCCTACCGGGATGGCTGGAATCGCATTTGGGGCAAGCGCAAGATTCGCTCGCGCGGCTTCGACCGGACCAAGCGCCGCAAAATAAGTGGCGAGGTGGTGGATCGATGACCGATCTTACAACATCAATCGATGAGCTGCCGCTCAACATCCGGCCGTACAACTGCTTAAAAAACCTAGGCATCAAAACTCTAGGGGAACTTACAAAGCTCACCGAGCGAGAGCTGCTACACGTTCCAAACTTCGGGCGTGCCTCGCTCATGGAAATAAACGACCTGCTGAAAGGACTAGGCCTTGAGCTTGCGCCCTCGGATTGGGTACCGCACACGAGAGCAACCCATGGACTGCCCAACTTCATCACGAAAGAGATCGAACGTGCAACAGATCGGTTCCGCAATCGGCGCATTGAGATTGAGACGCGAAAGTACGAAACGCACAAAAACAAGATGTCCAAGTTGAAGCGAAAACGATCGGCGTCCGAACAGCAAATAGCCACCGCTGAAAATAGAGCAACATTCTTGGAGCGTGATCGGATTATCCTCCTGCTGCGAAAATCCGGTCTGCGATTCAGGTCGATCGGAAAGCTACTGGGGATCAGCGGCAATCGTGTGCACCAAATATGCCGGAGACAGGCACGCCGAGAAGCCTTTGCTAAGCAAACGGCGGAGGTAGACACAAATGGCTGAAGAACCTCGCGATCCCTGGCAATGGTGGCGCGATCAGCTTTCCGGTGCGTCTGGACCGGCGCTCGACATGAACGAGAGCAATCCGCACGCGGGCTTTTATCGTCAACCCCGCAAAGCTTACTACGGAGCGCGCAAGACTTACCTACCTGTCGCGTATTGGCCCGGTGAAAACGGCGACCTCAACTGCCGCATCGGCGATGAAGATGTGACACCGGAAAAAGGCAGGGACACGTGGGTCAGCGTAGGCAGGCACCCAGTCACCGAGGAAGCCTACCGCGCCGTCGCCGAGCGCGGCGAGCCTTGGCCCGACGAGCACGAGCTTGTGCCCATGGGGGACAATCTTCCGCCCGAGGACAATTCGTTTGAAGGATTACGTGACGCCATCGAGCCGCTCGCCGACGAGGCATCCAAGCGCATAAAAGGGCCGCCGGTTCAGAACCAAAACGAAGCCGATAGGCTTGCCAATCTTGGCGATGAACTATCGCGGCTATGGAAGCTCGCTGACGAGCAGCGCAAGATCGAACAGAAACCTCATGACCAGGGATTGCTGGCGGTACGCGAGAAGTGGCGGCCATTGCTGGCAGCAGCTGAAATCTACCGCGATCTCAAGAAGAAGCTCGTGACGCCTTGGCTCGATAAAGAGACTGCCCGTCTGAAGGCAGAGGCCGAGGCGGCGGCGGCGGCGGGTGCCCCCCCGCAGGTGTCTGACACCCGCCGTCCTCGCGCCGGCACGCGCGGCCGGGCGATGACGTTGAAATCTCAGAAGCGCGCCGAGATCGTCGATTACGCTGTGTGCCTCGACTTCTTCAAAGACGCGCCAGACCTGAGAGCGACCGTGCAAGACCTCGCCAACCGTGCGGTGCGATCAGGCATTGCCGTCCCCGGAACTCGAACCATCGAAGAAAGCCAAGCCGTATGACCACGCCCCGTCGTCCCCTCGTCCCCGGGCCAAGCGATCCGCAGCCCACGCAGCAGAGCATTTCCCAGCGCGCGACCGAGCTACGCGAACAGCAGCGCATGTCGCCACAGCTTGTGAGCGGGGAACAACGCGAGGTGCGATCTGGTCTCGTGCAGATGCCCATGGGCATAATTGCACCGGAGCCCTTTTCCGCCGTTGGTCCGGTTGGCAACATCGCGGGCGCGATCAGCTCGATCATGGCCCAGGTCGGACACATCAAGAAGTCCGGTTACAACCCCTTTCACCACTACCATTACGTCACGATGGGCGATCTCCTAGAGGCAATCACGCCGCTGATGGGCCAAGCCGGGCTTGCGATCGTCCAGGACGAGATCGAGATCAAGAACATCGAGGGCAACCGTGTTGCCGTCGTGTACGAGTTCAGCATTTTCCATAAGAGCGGCGAGATATGGCCGAAGCGTCCCCGTCACACCGGCATGGCCATTGCCAGAGACAGCAAGGGCAACTGGGACGACAAGGCGATAAGCAAAGCGCACACGAACGCCAGAAAATACTTCCTGATGGCTCTGTTCCAAGTACCAGCTGGCGACTTCGATGATGTTGATGAGAGCGACGCGAATCAACGTCAGGAACGCCGCTCCGTTCCGGGACCAAAAGAGCAAGAGCAAAAATCGACGTCGCGCGAGGCCGCTCCCGCCGAGCAGGTTTCGACTGGGCCGCGTCGCATCACCCTGGGCCAGGGTGCTGGTGCAGATCAGTGGGCGAGCGCCTACATCCGCGCGGTTACGTCAGCAGTATCGGAAGCAGAGATCAAGCAATGGGACGTCGCCAACGATCAGGCGTTGCAATCGCTCAGCGAAAAGTATCCAGGCGTATATGAGCAAATAGAGGCCGCCGTCACTCGCCGGCTCAGCGATCTCAACGGCAGCATGCCCAATCCCAAGCCAGATGCACAGGAAGCAATGAACTGGGTCGCCAACCAGCTTCAGCGTTTTCTGAGCTACCAAGAGGCCGAGACGTTCTGGAACCAGAAAGTCGCGCCGCACGAAAGCGAGTTCGAGATTGTTGATTGGGAACTGCTGATGAAAGAATGGCAGCGCACCGAGCAGCGGTTCGCCACCACATGATCGAGACGTTTCTCATCAAGAGGTGTGCACGTTTCGGCAATGAAGTCGGCTTGTTCGCCGACTCGCAGATGGCCGACGACGACCTCGCGATATTTGCCTTAAACAAGGAGCTGATGGCGAAGCTGTGGACAGAGAGACGCATCGAGCAGCTGAGATACCTTTGGGGGCTCGTGCACAAAGTGGCCGAGAATAGCGAGCTGTTTCGCGATAAGGACGATGCCATGGAAGGCCTGAAAATCGCGGCCAAGTTTTACAAGATGGTGTGGGACACGCGCCTGCAAAAGCTGGTGCCACGTGGTAACAGCCTGACGCGAATCAGCGATGAGCAACTTCGCCTGCTGACGGCAAAGATTCAGGGCATCATCCGAGAACAGGTATTCCCGGGCATGAAGGACAACGAACTCAAGCGGGAAATCGAGGAGCTGATGCGCCCGGTATGACTTGGAAGCGAAACCTCCTGCTCAAGGCCGCAGCCCAGGTCGAATACCTGCCGCATCGCGCCAGATTGCAAACCAACATCAGCAAGCGGATTTGGCGCGCAGCAATACGATCTGGATTGTTACGAGCTACGCTGAGGGGATGGGAGATCACCGCTGAGGGCCGAGCGGTCCTCAATCACAAGGAGCGTAAGATGGAAGGCCATACGGTCAGAGTGCTGCCGCGCTACGCCGTCGCCAAGATCGCCGATGGGTGGGCGATCGTCGATCGCGACAAGAGCAAGATCAGGATGCACAACGACGTCATCGAGGTACTGCGTAGCCGCCATGCCGCACGTCTAAAGTGCCGCGCGCTGAACGATGGAGAGAAGCATGGAACAGAAGCCGCCCAGTGACGAGCAACGACGCGACCAAGCTATCGCCGCGATGCGGCAGGCATCCGGCAAGCCTGTCCCGGGCAACGTATTAGGGCAGCCAGTCGAGGCAGGCCAGAAAGCCAACATCTATCACATGGCCCGTCACGCGGCCGATTTCCTCGACCAAGTCGGCGACGATGCCGACAACACCGCGCGGCTCTTCAGCACAGAGTGCCGGCGCTTAGCCGAGGAATACCGTAATCTCACGGATCAGTTTCTAACGCGACTAATTGGTCCGCGTAAGTAAGTCTTACCTAATCCAAAAATTAACTGTTGAGAATCTGACGTCGCGCGAGCAGAGTTTTTTTTCGGAGGAAACTTGGATGGGCAACAAGAAACCTTCCACCCTCAACACAGGAGTTCAAATGAAGAGGGTATTACTAGTCGCGACTATCCTTGGCTTCGGGCTTTTCCCCGCCAAGGCTGACCTCGTCCTGGAACAGGGGGTCTTCGCCGATCTCGGAGCAGCCGGGTTCGGAAATGCGCCGCGCCTGCTCAACATCCAGAATAACGGGAGTGAAGCAGGCGGGTCCTTCGCCCTGCCGGGTGGTGGCACCGGATTCTTTACTGGTCTGCCCGCGCCCGGTCTGGGTGGTCTTGGTACCATCTGCACCAACAATGCGACCTGTAACAACCAGCCTCAAGTCGAAGTGGACAAAACCTTTGTCTATTCGGTCGGAGCGTTAGGTTGGACCAGTGGTGCTAAAGTTGGCATCGGCCTCGACACCAACGAGACCGGTGGCACTACAGCGCTTACGTTCAACAGTCTGGTGTTGACGTTGTACAACTCGGCCGGTGTCGCGCTCGCGAACTTCTCGGGCAGCCAGCCGATCAACATCAGCCAAGCACTGTTGAATATCCAGCAGGGCAACGGCAACGCGGTGTTTAACATCGGGTTGAGCCCCGCCGAGCAAACGTTGTTCAACAACACGCTGATCGCAGCAGGCTGCACGATCGGTGTGGCGTGCAACACCGTGTTCGAGGGGCTGTCGGCGTCCTTCGGGACGGGACTGCCGGGGCAAGTTTGTCCCGGTGCTGCCATCATCGGCGGCTTCCCATCACCGGGCGGTTGCTTCGCCTCGACCGATGGTCAGGAGAGCTTCCTGGCGTTCGCTCAGGTGCCCGGGCCGATCGTGGGCGCTGGCTTGCCGGGGCTGATCGCGTCCTTGCTCGGGATGGTCGGCTTGAACCGGTACCGTAAGCGTCGTGTTGCGTAATACGGGAAAACTCACAACTGCTACCTGCGCCCTATGGGGCGCAGGCTTTCTTTTCATCGCCTCCGCAGCGGCGCAAGGTCTGCCGAAGACCGTGCCGTTCAACGATGCCGAAGGCAAGGCGATCGGTACCGCAACCTTCTCACTCGGCGGCATCTATATCCGCGATCTCAAGGGTGAACCGATCGCCACCATCGCACGCGATCGCGACGGCAAATGGACCTTGTACGATCCCCACGGTAAGGTGCTCGATCAACTGCCCGGGAAGTAAAATGCATCGGTGGTCGCCCGACGAACCCGCACGGCAGGCAGCATATCGGCGGCTCTACATACTGTTCAAAGCACGATTGGATCGGCAAGACGACACGATCGAATACCTGATGGGGCAAATCAAGGAACTCCGTGAGCAAATTAAGAATGTTACAACCAACTCCGGGTCAACGTAGGCTATTCTGGAACTTCGTGATGGTGGTGGCGGCCGCCGGCGTCGTCTACGGCTCGATCGAGTACATCCAGTATGCCGACCCGTGGAAGGCGCTGGTGATGATCCCGCTGATGCTGGTGCTGGGTTGGCTCGCCGTCGAGGTCGTATATCCGATGTGGTTTGGAGATCGCTAATCCTGCGGAGCGGGATAGATCACCTCGCAACTGTCATCGGTCATGAGCCCGAGGATTTGCATCGCCTTGGGACTGAGGTCACAGACCCTCGACGTGTCGCCATGCGGCCCCCAGTCACTTGGATAGCAAAGTATTTCTTTCCCGTTGGCGCGCACCAATGCTTTGCGCTTCTGATCTCGGAGCATTTCCTTACTGGTCATTTCATAGTCCCACCGACAGGCGATGTAGCAGGTATCAGGGTCGAGCCTGCGAGCAAGCCCTGACGTTCCCGTAGGCTGGTTCGAAAGGAACAGGTGCGCGAACTGATCGACGTCATCGGGATAGATGAAGGCAAGCCCTTCATCGCTTGACACTCCGGTGTCGTCCGGCCCACCGAACCACGAGCACCTGCCCTGGACGTGCAGCAGCGCGCCCTCGACCGGCGGCGGCTCGGGGCGCGGCGGGCGATCGGGACGTCCCGGGAAGCTGTCAGCTTCGCCGACGATCGTTCTGGCTATGCTCTCTGCGATCTGCTCCTTCGAGCGGCGGTAGAGGTCACAGTCGGGTTTCGAATCGACGAAGCATATTTCCAGCAAGATGCTTTTGCAGATCGTGTTGCTCAAAAAATAAAGTGAACTGGTCTGCTTGCCGCCTCGATCTATGAGCCCTGAGGACAGTGCCACCTCAGAAGCAATGGCAAACGCGAGATCATCCTGGGAAAAGTACCAGACCTCGGTGCCGCGCGGCGTCGTGGTCGTGATCTGATACGCATTATAGTGGACTGAAATGTCCAGCCGATCGTCGCCATGATCACCATCAAAGGCTGCGTTGTGCTGGTCGACAAGCCAGTCCAGGTTCTGGTCCTGCGTAGTCGAGTGATGATCTACGATCTCCTCGACCTCGGCGCCGCCAGCTCGCATGTGGTTCGCAATCATCGGCACCAGGGATTGCGCTTCATCTACCTCGTCCAGACCCCAGGGCTCCGGTCCTGCGGCACCGCGAATCTTTGTGCCGTGCCCTGGACTGATGGCTATCTTCATTTTTTATCCTCCGATTTCGGCCCGCACTGCTGAAGTGTTGCTTTAAGCAATTCCTGCCAACGCTCGCCGTTGGTGTGCTGGATGTACGTCACCATGCCGAGAAACAACAGATTGAATATCACCAACGCGAGCATCGCTGGGGTTGTCTTCAGCGCCTCGACCACCGTGCGCGCAGTCTCACCCGCCTCATGGCCGACGTTGGGATTCATTGCCGCTGGCCTTTGATCTTCTCTTGCTCCACGTCCCGCTTGTGCGTCTCGATCCGATCTCGCGCCTCGTTATACGCTCGCCGCGATTGGCTCAGACCAACGAGCATTCGTCGCGGTTGATCGCTCTCATCTCGCATCCACACAGAAAAAAGCCTAACGCTGTTCTCAATGTAAGCACGATCCAATGCCTCTAAATCTAACTCCAATATGCGAGCATCCCATTTGGTCGACACGCGCGGCGGCAATATCTCGCGTTGCTGGGCTTGTGCCTCCTCCCACCGCCCAGTGAGAAATCCTGCGAGAGCAAACGCGAATAGAATTATCAGAACGATTATGAACGTCAGCGCGATGCGCTGTCCGATCGTCATGTCTTCGAGCCGAGGAATCATGGCTCGACTATACCTGAATTGGGGGCCGCCGGGATGAATGACGGCCCCCGCATCCGAACTTTCAGGGGGGCTGATTGGGCTCGGATGTATTTGCGGGGACGCGGCAGCCTAGGAGACGCCGCGTCCCTTCTACCTTCCTGCGGTACCTAGGATCGGCGGGAAGAAGCTCAACCTCCACGCCGCCTTAATCTTCTACGGCCTTCAGCTTTTGGAGGGCGTTGGAACGCCCGGATGCTCCTCTGCTGGTACAATTGCAACGCCCCAGCCGGTTGTCGGCGACCAGTAGGATTTCACATCCCAATTTTCGAGCACTTCCGGTTTCTGATCCGGTGGTGAACCGGGTGGCGGCAGCACGATGGGATGCGCCGGTACTCCAGGCACACCTGGGTCTGGCGGGATCACGATTGGGTGCTCGGGGTGATCTGGAAGGGTTCCCGGAGGCAGCACAATCGGATGAGTTGGGAATCCGGGAAGCGGTCCCCAGATGCCGGGAGGCTGTCCACCACCTCCAGTAGGTGGAATATAGATCGGCGGCGTGGGCATTGGCACGTTGCCACCTCCCCAAATGCCGAGCGGCGGTTTGGCCGGTGGCTGGGGCCAGATTTCCGGCGGGTAGTAGATCGGCGGTGACACGACGCCAGCCGGTGGCCAAATCCCAGGAGGTGGTCCGCCGGGATGGAATGGGGGCTGCGGCCACGGGCCGGGCGGTCCCGAGATCACCGGAGGATAGTAAATGGGCGGGGTGACGACACCAGCCGGTGGCCAAATCCCCGGCGGCTGTGCTGGTGGTAGATGGATCGGTGGGCTCGGCCAGGGACCGGGCGGCCCCCAAATCCCTGGAGGGGCTCCGACTCCTGCGGGCGGCAATGGATAGCCAACGCTCAGCGATGGGTCGTAAAGCTCACCGATAATAACGACAGGTCTTCCTGCCATGTTCAGTCTCCTAGGCTTGATGCCAGCGGTCCCGGCTGGCGCGGGTTTCAGTGGAAGACGCGGCCCAATCCTCCGATTAGCTCAGAGGCGATCCAGCACGCAATAGCGGCCCAACCAAAATGCCATCGACCACTTGACGACATGATGACACTGGCGATTACCGCAAACACGAACGCGAATGTCAGTAAGATCAGCCCTACGTTCTGCATCGCACGCTCCCGAATCGAACAGGCGCATTATACAAGATGGCCCTGGCGAGTGGTTAGTCCACCAGGGCCACTTCATGCGTGCGGAAATGGGACTCTGCGATTCCGTCCGGGAAGACGCCTCATGGAGTGGTGCCAGCAATGCGGCCGGCTCGCTCCCTCCTGTCATCCTGGCGCTTTGGGATTGCAGCACCCGTGAAACCTTGATGTCAAGAGGCGTTGCCATTGATCTTCGTGCTTTACATGTATATCTCATGAGACATGAGGACTGACTCGAAGAAGAAGTACGCGCAAGCCTGGGTCGAGCTTCTCCAGCGTGAGCGGTTCAATCGTCATCGGAACCAATTCAAAGAGCGGCGTTGGTGGGCTGGCTTCTGTCGCTGGAAGCGGGCGCAGTGGGGCCTTGAGGAGCCTGCCACTGACGGTACGCTGCATAGAATGCCGGCGAAGAAACCAAGAGCCAGCTGAGCAAGCTGCTGTCGCCGCTGCGCAGCTGGTGCTCCAACTTGTCCTGATCCATGCCAAGCTTCTTCGCTGCCTGTTCCAGTATCTTGGAGAACTGGTCGGCGTATCCCTCACCGCCGCCGACCATCGAGCCTCTGAATGGCGCGCCATAGAGCTGGTTGGTACGCCTGATCGTCTCGGTGATGCCGGTCCACACATCGGCGGAATAGTCGCGCAGTGTACGTCCCTGATTGCGCGCCTCGTCGGCGATCTGTGCCTGCTGGAAGTCATACGGCGCCACGCCCATCGCTTTGGTTGCCGTAGTTTCGATCTCACCGGGCTGAGTGGCGGCATAAATGCCGCGCTCGGGCGCCTCACCCAGGCGGATATGATGCACATCGATGGGACCGACATTCGGGTCGCCAAGGAAGGCCTTGGCCTCATCGGCCACCTTGGTGCTTGATAGCTCGCCGAGTGCTCCTCGGCGCACCCGCTCAAGATTAGCCACACGCGACGCTTCCAACGGCATCTGGCCACCGGGCTGCATCGACAGCGCACCCTCTGGAACGCGCCAGGAGGGCTGCACAACCGGCTCACCAGCAAGTTGTCGACGCATGTACTCGGTCATCTGCCGCAAGTTAGGCACGATCTTGGTACGCGGCGCGGTAGTCGCAGTATAGCCTGCAACAGCAGGCAGATTCTCTGGACCATACACACGTTCCAACGAGGTGCCGTGCAGGTCCCACCATTCCTTGGACGGATGCTGCGCCAGGAAGCTGCGGCCCTCTTCGGCCATCTCCCGCAAGCGCTGGCGATATTCGGGACTGCTAATGAACTCCCACCAGTTGCCAACTGGAAAAGGCTTGTCAGCGCCGATGTCGTAGCCGGATATCTGACCCGTTCGTTCTCCAAACTTGGTCGCGGTTCGTAACTGCTTGGGATCGAAGCGCTCGGAGATGTCAACGTAGGTCATGCCGGTTTTCGGGTCACGCCACGTTCCCAGATAGCGGTTCTCAGCCTGGAGCTTCTCCCAGTTGCGGCGGATATAATCCTCCAACTCGGGACGCTTGAGCGCTTCACCTGAAGGCACCACGATGTTGCGCTCATTGGGGAGCACTCCCATCATGCGCCCCTCGGTCGGAGCAGGTCCACCCGTCATCGAGAAGCTACCACCGCCTTTCTCCTTGGTCTGGGTCAGGATGCGACGGATGTAGGCCGGCTCGATGCCAAGCTCCATCAGCGTCTTGATCTTGCCAGCCTCAGCCGGGGATAGGCTTTCGAGGAGCGCGGCTAGACCCACCGCCCCAACCTTAGCGGCGCGTCCCCAGGGGCCTCCGAGGGCCATCAGGGCATAGTCGGAGGGGGACTGCGGGATAACGCTCTCCCCGGCCTTCTCAAGGGCACGGGTAGCCATTCCCTCGGTGCGGCCTTCCTCGGTGAACGATCGCGGGCGCACCGCCCGCGCCTGTCGATAGGCGGCGCGCTCGAAGGGGTCTCCCCAGGCCTCGGCGAGACCTTTAGGCAGCGAAGGTTCCTCGGGCTTCTCGTCCTCGACGCTGCCGCCCTGCTGCATCTCCAGCTTGACCGGCTCGCCCCGGATAAAACGCTTACGCTTCTGGCCGGTGGGAATGATCTGCTTCTCGCGCGCCACGTCCTCTGTCCGCCATGGCGGCGCTCGACTGATGCCTCTCTCCCAACGCCGCTGCACATTGCGCGCCTCGGTCTCGCCAGCATGCGCGAGATAGGCCATCGCCGCTGCCTGATTTCGGAACTGTCGCTTCTCCAATGGGTGAAGATCGGAATAAGTCAGGCCTTTTGTGGCTGCCAAATCCGCAGCCGCTCGCTCGCTTGCTGTCGGGCCGAGAACCTTGGCGGCCAACTCTCGACTGGACCCCGGCGCAAACCGTTCGACGTTCTGCACGCCGTGCTGCATCTCGTGCAGCGTCGATGACAGCGCGAGATCAACGTCCCGGCCCGTCGCGTGGATGTATGGCGGCTCGATACCAGTAAGCGTCTGATGAGGCGGTTGCCAGAACCCGAACTGCGAGCTTTGCGCATGCGGATCGACGACCACCTCGCCCACCACCGCCTTCATTTCAGGATAGGCGCGGAAAAACTCCGGGTGCTCGACCACTTCCCTAAGATCGGGACTAAAACGATGCGTCGGACCCGTGCTGCCTGATGCATGCAGGCGCTGGAGATACTCTGGGTCAAGCTCCTTCAGCCGAGCTTCGACATCCGGTATCTCGAAGCGCCACTTACCTTCGGCCCCTCGAAACCATCCGGTCTGATTCCAAATCGAGGTCGGGTCGGCGCCAGCTGCATGCATCCTCAAAGCTTTATCCAGCATGGCGGTATTGGCTGTCTTGGCACCGATGCCACCAAAGATACCGATGCCAGGAGCGGGCTGCGTGACGCCGCGACCGGTCAGCTGACCGGCGGTCCTGGCTGCCCAGTCTGTTTCCTCCTCTGGGGTGAGGCCCTCTTTGTAGGCGCGCCCAGGCGTCATCGCCCAGTCAGCTGCGCCTCGCCCCCATGCCTTGGCGATGTACTCGGGAAGGGTCTCGCCCGCTCTGTTCGTGATTACAGGTACTTTTCCCAGGCCGATGCTCTGGCCAGGAAGCGGGAGCTTCTCGTCTTCGTCTTCACCCTCAACACTGCCGCCCTCTTGGCGTGCCTCAGCCGCGTACTCCGAGAAGCTGCCCATACCTTCGCTGGGGATGCCGCGACGTTTAAGGTAATCCACGATGTCGTTGTAGGAGACGCCGGTGGGGGCCTTTCCGCGCGGGGCGCCGCTGGTGGTGGGGCCACCGTGCACCGGGCTTGCGATCAAGGCCGCCCAGTGCTCGCGCGTGCCAGGCTTTATCGTCGGCCCCGCTTGGTCCCGCGCCGCTCCACCATCCTGTAGAGCTTGGCTTGTCCTCTGGCGTGCCGCGCGAGCGCGAGCAGGCGTTGTCGTTCCTGGGGATCGCCCTCCCGCAGCGCCAATCGCAGGAACACCTCCGCCCGCTTGGCGTGCTTGATAGAAAGGATATCCCTCTCGCGTTCGTTGAGGCTGTGCATTCTCAGACGCTCCTAGACCGATGGCTCCGCTTTGGATTGCGCCTCGAATGTTCTCGGGCCGCACGAGACCGCGTCGAACCGCTTCTGCGGTGATGACAGGGTCGCCGCTGGTGAGCAGTTTGGCAAGCTCACGGTCAGAGTGGGTCCTTAATCTGCGGTTGATATACTGAGCACCTTGCCGCATGCCCGTCCAGAATCCTGGAACGCCGTGCATTGCCGTGGTGACCAGCTCACCAATCAGGTTCTCGGCATCTTGCGCAGCCGCCAGCCTACGGAAGGTCGCACTGTTTCCGAGAGACTGCCCTACGATCTCGGACGAGCGTACCTCGTAATCGAGCGCACGATTAAAGCGCGCCATCGCTTCACCCGATGGCATGAGAAGGCTGAGCTTGTCTCGCATTTCGGGCGAACGCATCACCCTAGTAAAATCCGGCGCCTTAGCCGGGTTACTTCTGATCTGATTGATGATCGAGCTGACTGCACCGATACGATAACCCTCGCGCTCGCCCTGGCTCATGCCTTGCCACGCAGCAGAGAGTTCCTCTGCTGTTATGTTCTTGTTGAGGATGCTCTTGCCCTCGTTGATTGCATCGATGTACGCACTCTGCCCCGCCCATTGACCGCGAGCAGCAGCATAGGTCGGAACCTCTCTGTCCAGCTCACCACGCAATTGTGAAAGAAAGGTCGCGAGCCGCGCGCTCTCTTTCGTCGGTCCCGATTCCCTAACGGACCTTTTGTATGCTTGGTCGAGCGAGTTCTTGACGTAATCCCAGAACTGTAGATTGGGAAAGACAGGAACCTTGCCGGCGAGGAACCTCAACTGCCCGCCGCGTTCGACTAGCGCGCCAGGGTTCATCGCACCGTAGCCATCAGCAATGGCTTGATCACGCCAATTGCGTACCGCACTTTGCATCGCTTGCTTGACAGCACTGGAACTGCTGAGCCGTTCCAGTTCGTCTGACCAGATGGCGCGATCACCATCAGCATAAGCCTGCTGATAGAGCGGACGAGCTGCGGTCTTGCGCGCCTCGGTTGCCTGTTCGAGCGCTTGGAACGCGCTCTGTCTCGTGCCGGTAGCTCCGGTAAGATCGTTTACCAATCGGCTCGCCTGTCCCCTTTGGCGCGCCGTCAGAACCGGCTCAACAACGCCCCTGCCTCCAGGAGATTGCGCAATCATCTCCAGAACATTGCGAACTTCTGGACCGGCGACATCCATCAGTGTGGCATCAGGCCGAACCTGCTTCACCCGCTGAAGCTGCCACAGCACATCGTCGGGCGTGACGCCGTCGCGCTCGAAGGCTCGCATGAGACGCTGCTGCGCGACTTCGACGTTGCCCTTCTGCGACAGCCACGCGCGGCCGATGCCATGAATGCCCAGGCCAGCTCCCATGCCTGCCGCCGCTCCCAGAAAGCGCGCGACGCCTTCTGCCAGTGGACCGGCCGTTTCCATGGCTTGACCGGCAGCCTCGGAAGTCAGTCCGGCGCCTGCCGCAATGGGTGCAGTCACCGCCAACCGGCCCGGCGACAGCGCCGCACCCGTCGCAAACTCCGCAGCCGTGCCGAGATATTTCCCGGGTCTGGTCTTGGCTTCCGGCAGATACTTGCCAATGCCGGGAGGGCCGGCCTGCTTTCGTATCGCTTCGAGCCTTTGCTGCCGCTCTTCCTCGGCCTCTGGGCTTGTCATGCCCATCCACTCGAAGGGCTTGCCAAGAGTAGGACCGACAGCCTCTAAGAGCTGCGCGGGCCACGTCGCTGCTGCTTCCACAGCGCGCACTGGCGCAACGGCAACCTGCTTGGCAACGTCGGCAGCGGTCTCGCCCCAGGTGGGGGGCTTTACTTCTTCATAAGGCTTGCTCGGATCAAATGTCGGCGTGGCCCGTGGCTGTTCGACAGGCTCAAATGGTTTGCTCGGATCGAATACCGGATCAGCCATCACTCGATAAACTTCATAGTGCCGTCAGGTTGACGCTCGAAGACATGCCCACCCTGACGAACGCGCGGTCGAGGGGCTTGCTGTGTCGGTGCTGCCGGCTGCGCTCCCGGCCCGCCCCTGAATACGTCGCCGCGCTGGTAACGAACCTCTGGCTCGGTCCCAAGATAGCTGCCCATCGAGCCGCGAATACCCGTCAATTCGCTGTCCATCTCGACCAGTGCCTGATCGATGGCGGCGTTGATCTGTCCTTTGGAGAAACGATCCTGAAGAAGAACGGACATTCGCCTCATCGATTCATCTGTCAGCACGTTGTTGCCGCCGCCCATCGCGCGCGCATAGTTGCGGATGAAAGTCTCTATGGCTGAGCCGAACTGCACCACATTTGGGTCGCCGGTCTTTTGTCTAGCCATGATGATGATCTTGTTCAGATCAGGAAACTGCGTGCGGTCTACCTTGTTGGACGCCTCGATGACACGCGGGGCAGTTTGCATCGCCGTCTTCAGAGCCCCTGTGATGCGAGCTTCTTGCGTGGCGAGCGAGCGCGCGCCAGCCTTCTGTGCCAGGAACTCGTTGACCGCAGCGTTGGCGCGCTCGGGGCCGAGACCCCTGTCCATCCAGTACTGATCGGCGCGGCTTCTCAGTGCGCTCTTGAGCGCTGACGCTTGCCTGCCCATGCCGGCGCCTGTCAGCACCGACGTGTCGCCCATCGCAAGACGGGCCGCGCGGAAGTCGAACTGCTCTGGCGTCATGCTGAAGTATTGCATCATGCGGGGATCGACGTTGAGCGGCGTCTTGAAGCCGCCCCTTGCTCTGACTTGCGCAGCAATGTCCTTCTGTTCGTCGGTAAGTCCTTCGGTGTCTGCGGGCGCAGGAGGGGGCCGCGTTGTAGGTCCAACTTGTGCAGTGGTTGCCGGTGCAGCCGGCGCGGCAGGCGCAGCAGGCACAAGCGCCTGCATCGATGGCGGTAATGTCGCTGGCGTGTGGAAGGGCTGAGCCGTGATGCGCGGGTCAGTCGTTGCCCCTGGTTCCCATGTTTGCCGCACTTGAGGCGGGGCAGGCGTCGGAGCTGGGGCGGGCGGCTGTGCGGGTGGCTGTGCGGGAGCCTCCTCGGTCTTCGGCGGAGGTTCAGTCTTCGTCTGCTGTGGGGCTGGCAACGGTACGTACCTGTCTTGCTTGGGATCGTAGACCCACTCCTCGTCGCCCCACAGTCCCTTCACGGTAATCGGCTTGGCCATCTTCTGCGCGTGCTCTTCTTGTGCCCGCCTCTCCTCCGGGAGCACTCCCAGCCCAAGGTTGGTGATCTGACCGTTGCTGTGACGCACAGCCTGCTCGCCGCTCGGCAGCGTTATCAGCTCGGGCTTCTCATCGAGCAGCTTCTGCCGCTGGAGTGCCTGCTCTCCGATCTGACCGGAGGTCATGTTCTGCAAGCCTGATGCGAGATTGACGCCGAAGTAGGGGCTGCGCCCTAGCAAGCCGATCGCAAGCTGCGTCAAGGGACTGGACGCCCACCTCTGGCCGAACGTCATCGGCCGTTCTGTGCGCGCGAGGGCTGGATAAGTGCGCGTCTCGCCAGGGGCCAGCGGGCGACCGCCACCGCCAGAAGGACCGCCGGAAGGACCAGTAGTCGCGCGATCAACGTCTGCGGCTCTCATGGCCGCCTGATCGCCCGCGCCCTGCGGTCCACTTGGGCCGATCGCTGTCCTCGACGGTCCCGTATAGCCATAGCGCCGCGCCGCAGCGACGTCCGGTCCTTCTACCCCGCCATATTCCGTGCCGCCTCCGGTCTGGACAGAGCCGGTCTGAGGGCCGCCCGCGAAGCCCACATAGCGGCCGGTGTTTGGATCGTAGCTCGCGTTGCCGGTGGCAAATCTTGCTGGATTAGCTCCAGCCCACAAGGCTGGGTTCACACCGAAACCCGACGTCCTGGTCGCCGCTATGGTCCGCCACGGATAATAGCGATCAGGCGTCCCAGGCCCTCGGCTCAGCGTATACGGGAGAGCCTCGCCGCGTGCTGCCGCGCGGTCGAGCGTCAGCGCTTGGTAGAAATCCCGCGCCGGCATTCTCTCGCCGGCCTCTGCCGTCGTGTTGATATCGAACTGCCGCGCGAGCGCTGGGTTACGTTCAAGTGCCGGCCGGAAGCGCTCGCGCACTCGCGCCAGATTGGGCACGTCGGCAGCTTGCTGTACTGGGCCAGCGGGCGAGCCACGTGGCGGGCCTGCGATCGAGGGCGGCAGCTCTCTCCCTCCGGGAGAGAGCACGCCGATATCGGTCATCGTGAGAGGTTCATCGTCGTCGTCGACGTCACCGCCGCGTTGAAGCAGGCGAATGTAACCGCCACGGGCCGCCGCCGGAATGTCTACGCTCTCGCCGACTTGGATCGGCTCACCGCCCGAAGATGAGGACGAAGACTTCCCGCCCATGAGCTTGCCGATAGCGGGCAGTCCCGCAGTCAAAGCTTGGAGAGGAGTCTGCGGCGCCTGCGCCGCGCCGCCGCCACCGCTCGGGAATGTCGGCTGCGGCAGGCTGCGGGCCGGCAGCTCGAGCTGACCGAAGATGTTGGGCACGTCGGAGAACAGGCTCTTGCGCGAGCCGCCGCCGGTTGCGAGGCGACCTATGTAACCCCCCCGCTTAGCCAGGATCAGCGGCAGGAGCTTGGCCACCGTTGCTCCAGCGCTTATGAGTTGCGAGGTCTGATCTTTCCCCTGCTGCGGCTGCGTCGTTCCGCTGCTCGGCCCACCTGGGAAGACCGGCTGCGGCAGCAACTGGGGCGACAGCCTCAGATGCCCGCCGGTGAGATTGGGCACATCGCGCTCGCCGTCGTCGCGGACACGCTCAGCCATATCGGAGGCGCGGCCGAGGTCATCCTGGTCATCTGGCTCGGCAAAGGGGCGCGCGCGCCGGATCGAGGTATCCTGCTGGTCGCTCGGCGGCAGCGGATATCCGCCCTGGAACGTCCCGCCGCCGTCCTGGCGCCGAAGGATGATCGGCTCTCCCACGAGACCGCCGCGCGCCATGCCAGGAAGCTGAATGAGGCCGCCACGCGCGCGTGGATAGATAACGCCGCCGGCACTACGTATCTGACCCGACGTATCAACGGCGGGCGCTGCCGCTCCCGACGTGTCGCCGGCCCCGGCAAACCCAGCCGCAAGGCCAGCGACGCCGAGACCCAGGCCCAGGCCCGTGCTCAGCGCATTGGGTGCGGGCGGCGTGTTGAAGCCTGATACCTGCGATCCGAGCAACGGCCCGAGACCGCCGAGGATGGAGCCGTACCAGTTGGCGGTCTGGAACGGATAGGCCGACGCCATCATCGCGTTCTGTTGCGCGACGTCGAGTTCTCTCTGGACTTGCTGCTGCTCTTGGGTGCCGAAGCCCCATGCCGCCTGTGCGCCCGCCAGACCGAACTGCTTCAGGCGATTGTACTCATCGAGGGCTTGGGTATAGCCGGCCTGCCGAAGCCCAGCGATGACGGGCGCCTGTGCCAGCTGCTGCTGTCCGGCGAGCTGCGCCTCTGCCACGCCGGCACGATCGCCGCCGAAGGCATTACCGGAGCGGATCGCTTGGCTCAGAAGGTTGTTGGCCTGGATGGCATTTTGATTGTTAAACCAGTTCTGGGTCGCGCCGACGACTTGCTCGGTGAACGGCGACATGATCGAGGTGACCTGAGCGGGATCGAAGTTGCCCATGGTCATGCCGAGCTGGAACAACTGGTCGCCGGATATCGTCTGCTCGGGAGTGAACGGCGCCACTTGGCCGTACATCGCTGGATTAAACGGCGTCTGTGAAAGGCTGGTCGCGTTGTTGAGGAAGTTCTGATAGAGCGGCGCCACCGATGGACTTGGTGCCGTCGTCGACTGGAACGCCGTCGAGGTCGCGTTGGGGACCGGAGGTGCGCTGCTGCCCTTGCTACACATGCTTAGCATCCTCGCGCTTACTGACGCGAATCAACGTCTCCACCAGCGGACGCACTGTTCTGGAGTGCTCACTATTGCTCTTCCTATTGCGCTCCTCGATCGCCGCCATCTCGTCCTGCACTTGTTTCTGCTGACGCGGCGCGAGCCCGTACATGAAATAGGCGCCGATGCACGGCATGTGCCGCGCGTACATGCGTATCTTCGCCTCAGTGCGATCGAAGCTGTTGATGCCGCACATATACGGTAGGAGCTTTGCGTGCGCCTTGAACCACTCGGTCGCCCACTTGCCCTGCTCGAGCAGCATCCTGGCGTAGTCGCTCTGGCGATATTCCGGGTGCACGAAGTTCCAGCGCTCCATCAGGTACTCGTCGTCGCTGTACCAGTCGCAGACGACCGACATGCCCATGGTCGCGACCACGCGCGGCCCCTCATCGATTACGTAGATGATGCCGCCACGCCGCTCGGTTGCGTGCTGGATACCAAGAATGACCTTGTCGCGGTTGAGCGAGAACATTCCGTTCTCGGCATGCAGCATGAGAAGGAGCCCGAAGATTTCGCCCTCGTCGGCCTTGGTCGCGAGCCGCACGCCCGTCACGCCGTCGTTGAACTTCGGCCCCGGCACGCCATCCTTGAGATCGAAGTAGAGCTTGATCATTTATGCCACCGGCCTCGGCAGCTTCTTGAGATGGTCGATCGTCTGCTTTCGCACCTTGAGCACTGATTCGGCTAGCTTGCGCTTTCCCAGCATCTCACTGCCGTATCCGAGCGCCGCCACGACCTCGGGGTCGATCAGGACCTCGCCGCCCGCCGTAATGATGGGCACGTACTCGTCATCGAGCGGCGGTCCCATGTTGTGTCCGATGCCGCCGTCGGCCAGACCTCGGGCCGGACGACCCAGACCTGGCATCCCAGGCGGCTTCGGCATGCTGCCGCGCCGCAGAGCGCCCATGGTGCCGGCGCCGGGGACCGAAGCCATGATCGCCTGCCCCCACATGCGCGCACCGGCATGGGTATTGCCCTGGCCGAGACCCGACACGACGTCGGCCGGCAGCACGTAGCTTCCCGGCCGCGCTCGCATCGGGATGCGATCGGTGCGGCCCGGGATCGAGGACGAGGCCATCAGGTGGACGCCAAGAGGACGGCCGATCGCGGGTCGCATGTTGATGGCGCTGTAGTGCGCCTGCGAGGCCATCGTATTCATCTGCGGAACACCGAGACCGCCGCGCTGGTAGTAGCCCGGCTGGTCGACGTATCCGCCATGGGCAAACTGCCGTCCCATGCCCATGCCTCCCATGCCCATGCCGCCCATCGGCATCATCGGCATCATCCCGGGCGGGAACATCGACGGCGGCGGCTGCGGGTTCTGCTCGCCCCGGCTCCAGCCGATCTGATCGAACATGTCCCACAACTGCGGCGGCGTGAACTGAGCGCGTAGCGCGGGGCCGGCCGAGGGGTCGCTCTGCATCTGCGCGGCGGCTGCCCTGGGGTCACTCTGGACAAACTGCCTGATCATTTGAGTCGCCCCCTGGTTGGGATCGCCAGCGAAGTAGCTCGGAGGATAATAGGGGCCGGGGCCGAGACCGGCCGTTGGCGGCACTCCGCCCGGGCCGGGCATTCCCGGCGGCACCATGATCGGCCGCCCTTCCCGATCGGTCGGCACTGCCTGCGGCGACACCGGCGCCGGCACCGGGCCTATCGGCGGCGCTGCGCTCGACGGCGGTGGCGCTGTCGGGGGCGCCGTAGGCTGCATCATCGGCGGCGCATTGGGCGGCACTGGTGGGATGTCCGGCGTCGGCCGCGTCGTCATCAGCGGCGGCTGTGCGGTGTCGGGTCGCGGCGGGGGCAGCGGAACATTCGGTGGCGCGTAAGGCCCAGGCGGCTGGACCTGTAGCTGGCTCGTCGGCTGTTGCTGCGGAGTAGCGAACGGCAGTGTGGAGAAGCGGTCGGCGATGATTTCACTCGGCGTGAGCCGTCCACCAGGACCCGCCCCGAGGTCGGCCCTGCCGGTACGCTCAACCGGCGTGGGCTCAACCGGCGCAGGCGCGGTTCCGCGTATGCCGGGAGCGGCCGGATAAGGCGCACCAAATGTCTGCGGCGGTCCCATCAATGTGGGATCGAACATGAGGCGGGCCGCATCCTCGGGCGCGATCGTGCCTCGTGCACCGACGACGTCCGGCGCCGCAATGCCGCCGGGCAAAGCGTAGGGCGTTGCTGCCTCTGTGCCGCGTATCCCTGGCTGACCGGGCACTCCGGTAAAGCCAACCTGTGGCGTTCCGATCGGCGTCGGCGATACGAGATCACTCGGCAGGAACTGCGCCCTGCCTCCAAAGCGATCGGCAAAGGTGTCGATCGGAGCAGCAGCAGCAGGAGGAGCGACTGTCGTGCCGGTATAGACACCTCCCGGCAGCGTCACGGCGGTGCCGGTGTAATCGGTAGGCGCGGGCCGCGCACCGAAACGAGCGTCGAAAGTATCCCCTCCCGTTGGCCCCACAGTCGTAGACGGAGGCGGCGGTTCTGCCCCCCGAACTGCTCTCTGGATATCGGCAAGCGTATACTCGCCGCCGCGACCGGACATCGGAAACTGAGTGCCCGCTAGGGTCCGCTCTGGCGCGACGGCAGCGGGCGCATAGCCTGCTCGGGCGGGGCCGCCACCGGTTATTAACTCCTCGGTCGTGGGCGCAACGGCGGCAGTAGGCACCGCACGCTGTGCGGGCTCGAACTGAGATGCGATCTCAGCAGTCGCTCTGGCGTTCTGCTGTTCGCGGGTTTCTGCAGGAGCATTATACAGGCCCCGTCCCATGCCAGCGCCAAGCTCTGCAGCGGTCGGCTCGACCGCCACAAGCCCTGGCGTAGGCCCGAGGTTCTGATCGAAAGCGCCTCGACCCGCGAAGCTAAGCTCGGGAGGCGCTTGCTGGTCCGCTGGAACAGCACGGTCCACAGCCAGCTGATCTAGACCAGCTCTTCCTCCGAAGGTCTGATCGAAGGCACCCCGGCCCTCGAACGTAAGCGCTGGCGCCACAGTGCCGGTTGGCGCATATGCGCTGGTCCCGCGTCCGGCCGGACCTTGGTAAAAGCCGCCGCCAAGCTCCTCAGCAGTCGGCGTGACCGTCCCGGGCGTCGTCATAAGGAGATCGCCCTTGGTCTCCCTGACCGGCCCAGGCGGGCCTTCCAGCGCTGCAGCGGGCGTGACGAGACCGAGCCCGGCGGCGATGCGATCACCGACTGTATCGCCGCCATGGATTTGCGGAACGCCGCGCTCGAAGCCGCCCGGCGTATACGGTGCACCTTCCGGGACGACAATGTCGTTGATGCCCAGCTGCTCCGCCAAGCCCGGTTGAGCTGTAGGAACTGGACCGGCGGTTGGAGAGGGCTCTGGCGCCGGCGGCGGCATGGCAGGCCGCGAGGTAATATCGCGCATCCCTGGGCCGGCGAGCTGGGTCTGCAAGCTGCCGGACTGAGGTTGCTGCCCGATGCCGGGGGGCCACCCAGCGAATATCCCAGCGTCATCGGTAATAGGAGTGCCCTGAACCGAGATCGGCGTGCCGGGCGGCGGCGTTGGCCCTCCGATTTGGGGCGGTTCCCGTTCCAGTTCCTGTTGTCGATTTAGCTCCTCTAGTTGCTGTCCTGGCGTCGGCGCTTCTAGCGTCTCGGTCGGCACCGCCTGTGGTTGCATCCCCGGAAGTGTGTACGGGCTCCGTTCCATTCCGATGTCAGCCGTCGTGGGCGGTGTCTGCAATAATTGCTCTTGCTGAGCCTGTTGGGCGAGGCGACCCAAACCAGAGAAAAGCCCGGTCGCGCCCGTTGGCGTGCGCTCGCTCGGCGGTGCGAACGGCTCTGCTCCTCCAGGGACGACACCACGACCGACGTCCGTTTCCGGCGGCAGCGTCGGTGCCATGAACGGCTCAAGCTCGGTCTGCTGCTGCGCTGTCGGTTGCTGATTGAACGTGAGGTTCTGAAGCTCCTCGCTGCTGAGCTGATTACGTCCACCTCCGAATAGTGGGTTGCCGTAGATGTCGACGTTCTGGCCCGCGAGCGGTGCCGGGTTGAGCATCGCCGCCCCGAAGGCAGGCGACCAGACATCCTGGGGCGCAAGGCCTGCAGGTGTCGTCGTCGTCAGAGATGCCGGCTGTACGAGGCCGCCCGGGAGATTTACTTGGTCAGTGGGCGGTGGCGTCAGCTGTGGATAAGGCTGCAACTCGAACGGCGTCGTGCTGGGGGCAGTCGGTGGGGCAAGCGGCAACGGCGCCCCGATGGGCGGCTCTGTTGGCGTCGGCGTTATCGGAAGAGAAAACGGCCCTCCCGGCGTCCTTTGTTCCGGCGGGATTATCGATGGATACGGGCTGGAAGGGGCGACCGGCCCAGGTGTTGTTGATGGCGGCGGCGGCGCTTCAACAGGCGGAATGCTCCCTTCGGGCGCCGGCACCGGCTGCGTAGGATCGATAGGCGCCTCGGGATGCTGCACGCCCTGATACGGGTCGAACGGCACCGGGCCACTGTACTTGTAGGCATTCCACAGGTCCTGCGCCGCACCGAAAGGTCCGCGCAGTCCGGCCAGCATGGTACCTGGCTGCGCCTCGGTCCTCGGCTCGCCTCCGGCGGCAGGAGGCGCCACGACCTCTCCAGGAAGATCGGTCACCCCCGGCAGTAATCCGCGATCGGTTTCTGTCGGCGGGCCGAAGTTTGGCTCGGGACCGCTTGGGTTCTCGCTCCCCTGAAACCCACCGGCAGGCGGCGCCTCAGTCGGCGCAGGAGCCGCCGCGCCGGCGGCTCCGAGACTTGGCGTAGGCGTAGTGTCGGCGGGAGCAGGAGTGGGAGTTGGTGCCGTCCCCCATCCGCCCGCATTCGGCCCGACATCCAGCGTGACCGCACCTTTTTGCTCGATTTCACCGGGTGCCGGTGCCTGGGCAAGCTGAATGCCGGGCTCAGTCGCACCGGGCATCGGCGCTTGCGAGCCTTCCGGTCCAGTGGCTGCGTTGGCGAACTGGCTGCCGGGACCATAGGCTATTGGCCCGCCGGGAGTGCCTGCCATTGGGATGTATCCGCCGCCCGCCGGTGCAAGGCCGGCAGCAGCGCGCTGCTGATCCCTGTCACCTGTATCAGCAAGTCCTCCAACCGGAGCACCGACGTCGGTGAGCGTACCGGGCTCGAGCGCGGCGACAGCGCCGCCAAGACCAATGACACCACCGGCACCCGGTGCAGTGACGTCGGTCGGACCAGCAAGGCCGACAGGAGCGGCAGCCGCAGCAGCACCGATATCGGAGGGTAGATTGAAGTCGCCGGCGAACATCGCACCACCGCCGGGCACGCCAGTGTCTGTCGGCACCGCCTGGGCAAGCCCGCTGAGCGCCAAACCCATGTCCGCCGGCGCCGCCGCGAACTCGCCGCCAACACTCGGTGCAGCAGCGAGCTGATCGCTGGGCGCCTCGAACGGGCCGCCGCTGATGCTGGTGTCAGCCATCGGCATGAGCGGCGTTAAGGTCGGTCCCACTGCAACAGCCGGGTTCGTCGGCGCAGGCACGTTCTGCATTACACCGGGACCGCCGAATTGGCCGAAAGTGCCGGACGTCGACGTGCCCATTGCAGCAGCGGCGTTGGCGAGATCGGAAAGCGATGCGCCCGACTGGCTTAGCGCCGACAGAGAGTTCTCCACCTGCGGTATCTGGCTTTGCGGCGCATTCACGATGGCGTTGCCGATCGCAGCCGCATGTGTGCCGACGACCGAGGTGCCAAGCTCGACGCTGGTTTCCGCCGGCCCGACAATCGAGCCCCAGTTAGCAGCGGCTTCGAGATTTGATGGGGTCGAGGAGCTGATCACGCCCGAAGGCTCGAAAGAAGCAACGCCCATCGCCGGCCCTGTGGCAGCCAGTCCAACCACATCTGGATTGGCGGCAGCGCTGAAACTGCCAAAGCCAACGCCGCTTTGACCGGGTTGATCACCGAAGCCTGCAAAGCTGCCGCCGCCGACGTCTAACGCGCCTCCGCCCAGTCCAATGCCGCCGGCCATACCGCCGCCGATGCCGCAGCCCAGCCCGCCGCCGCCTACTGCACCCGTGTCCGAAGGGCCGCCCACGCCACCGGGACCGCCGCCGGGACCGCCGCCCTGATCGCCTCCGGGGCCACCACCGAATCCACCACCACCACCGGGGCCGCCACCGGGGCCACCGCCTTGAGTGCCTTGATCGCCAGGGGTGGCACCGAATTGTCCGCCGACGTTACAGCCGCCGCCGCTTTGGTCTGCGCCGCACGCACAAGTGCCGCCGCCCGCACAATTAGTGCCGCCGCAGGCACAACCGGAACAGCCCGAGCCGGCGCAGCCAGTGCCAGAGCATCCGCATTGGCAGCCGCAGCCGCCCTCGCTACCGCCGCCGGCATCGCCGCAGCCGGCATCGCAGCCACCACCACCGCCCTCGCTGCCACCCTCGCTGCCGCAACCAAAGGCCACGATCTTGCGCTGGCTGAGACCGAGATAGCCGTTTGGATTAGTGACTTGAAAGCCGAGGTCCAGAGGAAGAACAGCACCCTTGACTTCGCCCCAGTCGGCGCTCGGCGGAATGCGAAGATGATCAAGGCCCCGGCCTATGGCAGTTCGCAGCGGGGCCACAGGCGGATTGTTATCGACAGGAACGCGACGACCGTTGACCTCGCCCCAGCACTCGGCGTGCCAAGTAACCATCTCACGCCGTCGTCTGTGCCAGCGTGGCCCTTTCAAGTAGTCCGCGCTGCGGCTCCTGTTTGCGATCTCCTGGGCAAATGCAGTCTGGATCGGGCTTGACGCCAACGGCTGTATGCGACGCGAGGACGGCGTTTGCCAGTCAGCCGGAAACTCGTCGGTGTTCCGACGAAAACCTCTTTGCATTAATACCGAAGCGGGTGCCTCTTCCCGCTTAGCCGGTCTTGGCTTTTTTCGCCTCACGATAGCCCTCGATCGTCAGGTCAAAGTCCTCAGCGGTGAAGATGCTCTCGACGCCCAGATTACCCTGCGACGTGGGGATCAGCGCCATCTGCTCGCGGCGGCCTTTCCACACGACCACGAAGGCGCCGCCATAAAGCGGCAGCCCGAGCTGCATGACTTGGTTGATCGTGTGCCACATCGTCTCGTGGATGGGCGAGGTCAAATCATCGACGATGACGACAGGCTCGTTGGTCGGCCTGCCCTCGATCATGTTGCACAGTCCGTAGGGCTTGCGCTGCTTTCGGATTGAGAACGCATTGAGCGGGATGGACGGCGCGCACATCAATATCGCGGAGATGATCGGAAGCGCGCCGGCATCGGCACCGGCAATCTGAAACGGTCTTTGCTTGTACCTGTTATAGTAAAGCCCCCAGAAACACTTGGCGATAAAGATAAGACTTTGTGGCTTGAGCACCGCAGCTCGCATCTGAAACTGCCATGAATAATAGCTCTTGCCGTCGAAGCCGAGCAGCTCGCGCGAGCCGTTAGGAACACGATAAATAGCGTAATCGTTGATGAGATCACGCAGTGCCTTGCGCTGCGCAACGAACTGTTGCTGCGCGGCCTCCGCGTCGGATGGCGGCGCCGTCTTAGGTGGAACGGCGGCGGTTGTTGTACGCGAGCGTGCTTTGGTAGCCGTGCGCATGGTCGTAGATTTTGCCGATCGCACGCTCGTGGTCGCCAGTGAGTCGATTGCCATAGGGATTATCCAATCGGGCAAAGAGCCTGCACACACCGTAAGGCGAGATGCCCCCGGCGACGTCGGTGCAGGTGCCGAAATGACCACTACCGGTCTTGCGGTACATGTCGCACACGCTGCATTGACGCAGCGGATAGCCGCGTCGGTAGTCAACTTGCTGCTGGGTATATTTGGCAGCAGGCGCGTCAACGCCGCCGCCACGTTGCCGAGGCACCGCTGGTTGCTGCCTCGCACCTTCGCGCAGCTGCTGGATCACCCGCACATAGTCCAGCGGCAGATGCGCCACCGGCTCAATCCGCACGTCCTCCTGCACCCTCGGCAGCTCGGGATCGAAATCATGGTCGACTAGGCCAGCGACCAAGCCGCCGCGCGCATGGCCAGGATCGACCCCGGTAATCCGCCCCGCATTGCGACTCGCGTAAAAAACACTGGTACCTTTTTTGTCTCCGTATTCTCGCTGCATATTTGCGAGAATCTTTTGCCCCTTCGAAGTTAATGGCATGAAAGCCCCCTGCGGTTGAGTTCCGCAATACGCGCTTTCGCTTGCTGATTCGCAAAAATCTCGGCCGTCGACATCGAGCGTATATATCGACCAGACACATCGCGATTGCGCTCTGTGCGCGAGCGTCTAGGCAATGCCAGCGCGATGTCTGCCTGCTCTGTTTTCAAGAGTAAGTACGGTCTTGCATCTCTCAAGACCGCCAGGGCTTTCTGACCACAGACTGTCCAACAAAAGCTTGGCTTGCGGGTTGGTCGTGCATCTGGCCGTCCACGAATAGAACCGCCGTAACGATCGTGAAGCCAGTTGAGAAGAATCAGATTTGTGTTCGTAACCTGTATTATGGGCGTGAGATACACCTGCCGCCACGCCACGCCAACGCAACCCTCGCCGTCGAGGACGCCAGCAAGATAGGCCTTTTCCTCATTTGTCAGCGGCATGTTGTGCCCTCAGCTGCATCAGCAATCGTACCAGCGCGCGTCGGTTCTGATAGCTCGCGAAGTCACGGTTGGCGAGGTTCGCGCCCAGATGCAAGGCATCGATGCGCGCGACCTCGGTCTCGATCTCCGCGACCAGCTGCGGATCGCCCGCCGGTATCTCGACCTTAACTGATTCGCCCATGACGTCGCGACGATAAGAGTCCGCAAGGTAGCGGTCCAGTGGCTCGCTCATGATAGGTTCTTCGGATGGAGAAAGAAGCCATCGAAGGCAACGTGCAGGCGCTGCGCCGCAGCGACCGCCATCCGCATGATTCCTGCCCACTGAAGGCCCGACAGCTCGTCATTTTCCAATGTCGGCGACGCTGACGGCACCTGCTGCGTCGTCGGGGGCTCCAGGTTTGCGTATCCGCTTTGTCCGTTCATTTCGCAGCCACCGTCCAGTTCGTGCCATTGTAGAACGCCAACACGTTGAAAGTCCCACCGCCAGCAATCGTGCTGCCCCAGGTGTTGATGCTGCTGTCGCTAACGCACGCAACCATCCCGGCCGCAGGCGACGGCGGCAGATTGGCAAAGGTGACCGGCTTGCACTGGATACCAATCGCATTGCTGAGATGGTCCGCCAACCCGCTAATCGATTGCGCAAACAGACGCCAGTTCTCGACGAACTGCGTGCCGACAATAGTCATGGCCGCCGCCCCGCTGGCTTGAGCCGATAGGTGCAGGCACCGACGCGGGACGAGAATCCCTTCACCGGCTCCCAGTCATAGCGCACCGCCACGTAGCGGGCGCGGACGCGCGGGCTGAAGTATTGCCGCGTCGGCGTCATCGTGTAAGGACCAAACAGATGCCTGGGTCCTTGCGGATAGTTCGCCGCCCGAAGCGATACCCTGACGCCGCCGTTTGCCCCGAACCATTTGAAATCCGGCTGCACCTCGTCGACCATCATCATCATGCTGCCGTCGCCGATCTCGGTAAATCCGCTCTCTGCGAAGACGCCGCTCATCGGCACGGTGTCGGCATCGTAGCCGCGTTCATGCTGCTGCACGAGATTGTTTGCATCGGCACCGAGCGGTGTTCCCCACACATTGTTGTCGAGCCACGCCGTGCGCTCGAGCGCCCCGCTGTCCCAGGCATTATTCTCGACCACGTTGAACTTGACGTAGTGCGCGGGCTCGTTCTGCGTCAGCGTGCCGCCAGTGACCTGAAAGTCCAGCGGCTGTCCGCCCTGCACCAGCTGCGCACCCCAGATCAGGCAACCATTGGGCGGCACGCCGAGATAGCTCAGCACCGCACCATTGGTATCGTTGAGCGCCACATAAAGCGTGTTCTCGGTATCGCTCGTGAACGTCATGATGTAGCGCATCCAGCCATTGCCACCGGGGCCGGATGCCGTGATGGTCTGCGTCTGCTCGGTTATCACCGTGGCAGAGTTCATCACGAATAGAGGACTGGTCACGCCGCTGGCGACGACCGTACCGTTGGTTACGTTGAAGGTCGCGTAGGCGTAGCCCAGGTTGCTGCCGGCGCGCAGCGTCAGATTGCGCGTTGAGCTGACATGCGCGTAGATGGAAAACGTGTACGTGGTTGCCGTCGTGGTCTTGGCAATCGTCTGCCTGATTTCATGCAGTCCGGTGGTGGCAAGCTCCTGGAGGTTCACGTTGGCGCCGCTGCCATCCGGCGCCAGGATGTAGGTCGTAACCGTTCCTCCCAGGTCGCGATCCCACCAGCTGATCAGCGCTATGCCGCTGTCGTCGAGCCAGCCCGACAGGCGATATTGCGGCTCGTAGAGATAGAGCGCCTTGAACAAGGCGTAGATCGTGGCCGTGGCTCCGGTCGGAGCCCATACGCCCGCCTGCCACAGCGCCACTGACCATAACAGCAGGTTGCCGCTCGGCATCAGCGACATGTTCAACGACGGAAAATAGAACGCGACCTCGTTGGTGGTGCTGTTGGGCGCGGCGTGGCACTTGTTGATGTTGACGGTGTCGACGTCGTTGAAGATGAAGTCCCATACCGTGCAAGGCAGCTGCTGCACGCCGCCACCAGCAAACTGCCAGAAACCTTTCACCGCCTGCCAGATCGTCGTTTGCCCGAGCGTGGCGACGGCATGTGGTGCCACCAGACCGCAGCCCGTGCCCATTATCGTGAAACCGTAAATCAGCGGCGGCCCGATGTAGCTCATCATCCAGACGTCTACGTCGGTAAACAGCAACGTCGCCTGCGGCGCCTGGATGGCACCGACGATGCGCGAGCCGCGCGAGAGCCGATAGCTGCCGGCTTGGTTGGAAACCGTCGCACTGTAGACGTCAAAGGTGCCAGCATCGGACCAGCGCACCAGCAGTGGATCGATGACGCCGGACCCCATGATCGGCTCGGAGCCGAACAGGATCACCTGCGCCTGCGGCATGGCGACGATCATGCCCTTGTTGATTTGCGGCGCAGTCGCCGGCGGCCCCGCCCCCACCGTGTTGAGGAACGGCCCGTTGGTGATGGGGGGATGATAAACCTGCAACGGTCCATCCGAAGCTAGCACCAGCCCGTCCTGGCCGAGGTTGGCCAAAAACCAAGCCTGCCGCTGCGGATTACCCAGCGGCTGTAAGATAGCCGCGCCGATCACGTTGCCGAGCGAGGTGACGAAGCTGCCAGATGTGCCGTGCTCACTCGAGCACCCGTCATAGACTTGCCGAGTAGCGGCCCCGGAGCCATCGCCTGTTCCCAACGTCCCCATCGCAAACGTGAAGTGATCGGCGTCGGGCACGCCATCGATGACCACCTCGGTGCCGGCAGGAGCGGAAAAGTTGATGCCCTCCCAAGTACCAGGCGCGCCATAGCGGATCGTCGTCGTCTGCTGAAACCTTATCCTGCTGTTGACCGAAAGCCCGTGTGCTTTCCAGGTGCACGTCATCCGGTTTGGACTGTCGTTGGTGAAGAGCCGCAGGCCAAAAACATTGGTCTCAGTCGTCGCCGCCGCCAGCGGCATATCAAAGCTGAAGCCGCCCGCCACTACCGCCTTGATCGGGAAGAACGTGCCGGCGGCGATGATCTGGCCGCCGATCGAGATCGGAAGCTCGAAGAAGAAAGTTCCTCCCGGAATGGCAACACCGGCAGTGTTGACAGTAACCGTGGTCGAGCCGGACGTGACCGAAAACTGCGCGCCGCCCGCAGGCCCGATCTCCAGGATATCACCACCATGAACCTGAACCTGCGGCCCAAGTCCGTAGACCGTGCTCTCGACAGCGAGTTGGACACCGAGGTCGCTGGCGACGAGCAGGTTTCGCTGATTACCGAGATCGAGCCAAGCGTGCATCCGTCGCACGATCGAGGCAAAAGGGTCGGGAAAGAGCCGCTGCCATCCGGCCCATTTCTCGAGAAATCCGGTGCGCCAGCGCACCAAGTTGCCGGCATACCATGCCCCCAGCGCCTGGACTTGCGTTGCCTGCGACTGAAAGCCGGGCGGCGCTCTAGGCTTGGCCAGCGGCACGGCTGCCTCCAGGCACGGCGATGTCTTCGTCCTTGCCCGCCATGCGTCCCACCTGCTCTAAAACGCCTGCCTTCAAGAACGTGTATTGAGCCTCCCAGCTTTGCGCACGCGCCGGATCATCAGCCTGGGCGCCAAAGTCACGCTGATAGCCGGTGCCGTAAACCATGCAAGCCGCAATGAACAATTCCGGGTACAAGACGCTCAAGAAAGTCTGCGGATTTTCCGGCGCCAACGGATCAGGCCGGATTTCGCCAAGCACCTCCGCCAAATAAGCCTTATCCGGCGTCGGCATGAGCCGCACGGTATAGATCAGGTCTACGCCCGGAACCGCCGGTCCCGTGTTGATGCCGAAGACTGCGTACTTCTGCGGCACCCCAGGTTTCAAGGAAGCATCCGGCCAGAAGAAATCCAACGCTTCCACCGATACCCGCTCCAGCGGATTGCGCTTGGCGCTGAAGCTGACCACGTTCCCGACCTGCACCGGCGTTAGCACATTGATGGCACGCAGCACGCGCACCGAAGCCGGCAACTGAATCTCTCGGTTAAACGCGGTAAGCGACACCGGCTGCGTGATCTTAGCGGCAAGAAAGTTTATCTCGCGATAGATGCGCCCATCGGCGTAGAGCATCATTGCCGGGATGATGCGAGTAAAGTTGGCGTCCTCGTCGTTCAACTCGACCGCCAGCATCGTCTTGAGCTGGGACACGACCTCATCGTATGTCATGGTTCCGTTCCCACACCACGAATGTGCGACCACAAGCTGCGCACGTTGCCGCGCGTGGTGATGACCGAAGCTTTGACCTTGTAGGTCACACCGGACAACGCTCCGCCGAAACGCTGGATCGTCCCGGTCTTGACGCTGCCGTCCTTCGGCACGACCTCGACGGACGGACCTTGCAAGTGCTGCGCGGGATTGGCATCGACGCCGGCGACGACGAAGATCGACCAGCTCGACGCCATCAGGACCTCGTCCTGATCCACGTCATTCACGAAATCGAGGCCGAGCACCTCGGACTCGTCCTTGTCCTGGGGAGAAAAATCCCGTCCCACGTACATGGCTGCACCTTATCTGAGTCGGCGTACCTCATTCTTGAGCATTTGATCCGGCGCGTCGAGGCGAGTGACGCTGGTTGGCTGGAAAAACACGCTTTGGTTGACGAGCAACGCCGGCAGTACTTCGTAAGTGAGCGGTGGCGGCGTGAAGAAGATGCTCTGGTTGACCAAGAGTGGCGGAAACATCTGCACAAGCGAAATGATCACGGTGTTACCGAGGTCGCGATCGAACCAGGAATCCATTGACGATCCGCTGTCGTCGAACCAACCGGAAAGCATGTACTGCGGCTCATAAACGATCTTCGTTGCCATCAGTAGAACTCCCGCACGATGATGATGCCTGCCGCCCCATTGCCGCCAGCAGAAGTATTGCCGGAAGCCGCAGCGCCAGCACCAGCAGCGCCGACTGCATAGGCATAGGTCGCAGCGGGATTGTTGATATACAAAATCACGAAACCACCGGACGAGCCGCCCGCGCCACCGCCACTGCCAGCACTTGCCCCGCCGCCGCCGCCGCCCGCTCCGCTATTCGCCGCAGCGGGGGTACCGGCTCTGCCGTTGCCACCACCGCCAGCACCGCCGAAATAGCTCGCGCCACCATTGCCGCCTGCGTTGTTGTAGGTCGCAGAAATCGTACTTGGGTCCGATCCATAACCGCCGCCGATGTTGATCGTGCCGCCAGATGCAGTGCCGGGAGCACCGGAATTATAATAAAGGCTTTGAGCTGGTGCCCCGCCAGCGGTTGCTGCACCGAATGTCGTGTTGCCACCTGCCCCTCCAACGCCAGCGCTGGCACCACCACAACCACCGCCGACTAGCATCACTTCAAGCCGCCGACAAACAGGTGACGTTGGCGTCGTGTAAGTGCCGCTGCCGGACAGGAATATCTGTTGTGTCGGCAGCGCTGGAGCTGCGCCTCCAGGTGGCGCAGCCCAAGCGCCATCAGCTCTGAGGTAGTTTGTTGTGCCGCCGCCGCTGAGCGGCGCCAAGCCGTTGAGCGTCGCAGTAAACACCGGCAGCATCGCATCGACTTGTGCGGCGGTTAAGTCGATCGGTGTTGCGGCGCTGCCGGTGTTGTTGCCCTTGATCGAGTTCGCCGCCATGTTGGCGAGCTTGGCATTCGTCACCGCCGCATTGGCAATCGTGGCGGTGATCGCGGTAGCGCCCGAGCCGGTGACATCGCCGCTCAGCGTGACGGTCTGGTTAGCGGTTAGATAACCTTGCGCCACCGCAGCAGTGACCAAGCCTTTGGCATTGACCGTAATCCCCTGAAACGTGCCGACGTTGGCATTGACCGTCGCCAATGTGGTTGCGACCGTGCCGGCCGCGCATGTCACATCGCCGGTCAGTGCCGGATGCCGGGCCGCTGCGAGCGTGCCGGTCCAACCAACCGTGATTGAAGCTGCGTTGATCAGCGCAGTCGATGGCGAGCCGCCGAGCGTCAACGTGACGTTCGTATCATTGACTGCGGTCAGTGCAGCAGGCGTGATGAGCGGCTGAAAGCTTGCCGATAGGTCAGCCCAAACGTGATCGCTGCGGCGGCCATAGATAACAAAATCCCCGGCTTGGAAATCGTCGGCCGCTCCGCTGCGGCAATGAATGCCAGGAAAGCCGCTGGCATAGGTCGTATCGGTGACGCTTGGTTGATCTACCCCATCGACGCTGCCGGTCAGCGTACTACCGACAACCCGCAGTTTTAAGATCGAGCCGCTGTTGACTGGGGCGTTGTAGCTCGCAAGTAAAGTCCAGTTTCCAGCATCACAACGAAAGTAAGCGACTTGGGAAGGACCGGCTCCTGGATAACCGTTGAACAAATAGAAGCTCGAGCCGCCACTTCCTTGATGTCGCACCACGACGCCAGCAGTGGAGTAGCCAGCAATGCCGCCGATGATTGTCGCCTGTGCATACTGGTCGTTTGGAAACGAAGCGCCGCTGTAGAACGAAATAAAATTAACATTGGTTGGCGATGATACGACCTGATTGCCCGAAATCTGCAAACTGCCGCCACCAGCAGTGGCGAGGTCCGATGAAGTCGTCCAGTTTGCGCCCAGGCCACCATTGGCGCGATTGAAATTATCGGTGACCATCGTGCTCGGCACATCGCCGATGCCACCCGCTGGCGCCGCCCAAGTACCGTCCGCCCTCAAGTAGTTAGTCGTGCCGCCAGCGCTGGCAGGAACCTCGCCTTGCACAGTGTTCGAAAACAATGGCGCAGAGATCGTGATCGTCGTGCCGCCCGACGCCACGTTGATGCCGGTGCCCTGCGCGATCGTCAGCGCACCGGTCAGCGTGTTGAGCGAGGCGACGGGGCCAGCAGGACCGGTGGGGCCAGCGGGACCGACAGGACCAGCGGGGCCCGTGTTACCTGTTGCACCTTGCGGGCCAGTAGGCCCAGCTGCGCCAGCCGCTCCCGGCGCCCCATCCTTACCCGGTGTGCCTTGCGGACCTTGCGGGCCTTGCGCACCGGGCGGGCCTTGCGCGCCAACCGGGATGAAGCTGATGCTCGACGCCAATGGCGGCGGTATGTCGACGTCGATGCTCGTCGGCCCGGGCGGGACAACGACATCGACCTCGACGAGGGTGACAGCGACATCCGGCGGCGGCGGCTGGCTGACGTCGACGGAGATGATCTGAAAGGTCTCATCAACCATCGGCCCCTCACGGTGTGCTGTCGGTCACATCCGGCGTAACCGTAACGGGGCCAGCAAGCGGCGTGTTGACGTCGCCCGAAAGAAAAGTGAGCTGCAAGTCCCACACCCCCTTTGCCGGCAGCTTGTGGCTGTCGGTTGCCGCGAGAAAGACATTGATCGTGTTGGGCAGCGTGATCGTGCACGTCATCGGCGTGATGAGGGGACCAGCCGGCCGATCGCGTATCTCGGACTTGGCAATAACGCCGGTCAAATCATATGGAACGCCGGGCGTAGTACCCGTTGGCGGCGTCGTCCACAGCATGACCTGTATGCGCTGGCTGTCTCCGCGATAGAGGTCCAAGGGTAGCTGCGCCGGCTGCATCTCGCGTCACTGCTTCTTACCACCGGGTGGGAAAATCTGGCTTTCGTTCACATGCAACGGCGGCTGAAACATCTGGGTATAAGGAAAATCCACCGCTCTTTTTTTGCCTGTCACCGGATCGTAGTGCGCGAACGTCGCGATCTTCACGCGCGCGAACAAATCATCGATGATCATCTCGGCCGATGCCCGGTATGGCACCGACATCCGAATGCCATGGATGATCAGGTTCACGGCGATAATGTACACATGATCCATCGGCATCTTTTCCAGCCGCCGGACCAGTGTGTCCCACACTTCCTGGACGTTGGGCGCCGCCTCGATTGCCTCGACGATCGGGTCCTTCATAGCGCGAGTATCCCCGATGCGCTCCAGGTCACCAGAATGTTGCCGCCATTGGGCAGCATCGGCAGCCCGATGATGTTCGTATCCTCGTAGAGCACGAGCCGCCAAGTCGTGTTGGCACCACTGTTCTGCCGGAAGATCACGAAGGCACCGATCGCCGTCCCGGTCACGCCCGTGAACACTGTGCCAGCTGCGGAGAACACGTTGGACGTCAGCGTGTTCGAGGTCAGTGCCTTCGGCGTCGACTGAATGCCGGTCAGATCGGTGTAGTACTGGTGAAAGTCCGAGTAGGTATAGCCACCCGCACCGATCGTGAGCAGCGCCAGAGCCGGATTATTCGGAGCGGGCTGATCGAGCGACTTGAGCGTCGCCAGCTCGGTCTGTAGGGCGCCTTTCCAGAGCGGATAGACAGTGTTCGCCACGTCGCGCTCTCCTACGGTATCTTCGGCGGAAAGTAATCCGGCCCGGTCTTGTCCGGCCCATGCTTCTCTGGGCGCGGATTGAGCACCGGCGGCGGGTCAGCCGGAAGAACGATCGGCCGTATCGTCGGATTGGGAACATCCCAACACGTCGGGCACACGAGATAGCCGGTCCATCGCAGCACCCTGCCCATCCAGCGCACCTCGGCACGCAAGTCACGGCGCAGATACTGAAAGCCGCACATGTCGCAGATGCCGAAGGCCTGCGGCTTGGTTGGGTCGACCTTGGCGTGCCCTTTCGGTGCGAAGCTCATCTAGTACACCGCGCTTGTGTAGATACCCATTGCCGGCACGATGCGCAGTTGCGCATTTTCCACGTCACGCTCCTTCGCCTTCTGGAAGGTATTGGTCGCGCGCGTCGCCAGCTCGTTCATGCGTGCCGGCGCGTATAGTTCCGACAGTTTGAATGCCAGCCCAGCCACGTAAGCCTCGATGAAGCGATAGGGCACCTCCGGTCCCAGGCCACCCGGTACGGTGGCATCCTGCATCTGGCGGGCGCGGAAGAAGTGCAGCACGTAGGGCGTTGCGTCATCCGGTGGCTGCCAGAGCGTGATCGTCGGTTGTATCTGGAGGTTGAACCAGTAGACCGTTGGCCGCGCCGGCGTGATCTTGTCGGGATAGGACGCATAGGTGTCGCGATCGATCGAGGTCAGGACGCGATCCTTCGCCGGATCGCCGGTCGAGATGTAGGTGCCCATGATCATCACGGTCGTCGGATCGACGTCATAGGTCGCGATGTTGGGCGTGAGATTTATGGTCTGGAGGTCGACGGTCCAAAGATTGACCTGTTCGTTGCTCCACTCGACCTGGAGCAGGTTGGCGGCCATAGCAGCATCGAAGAGATGCTCTACCGTAATTGCGGGACGACGTATCTGGCAGCGCCCGTATGCAGCGATGATCACATCGGCGAACGGGGGCGAAAAACCGAAGGTGTCGCTGGTTGGCGCTACCATCAGCTCGGCCCTTGCTGGATGATGATCATGCGCGCGCTCGCGGGCGCCGTCGCTGAGTTCGCGGTAAGGCGCAGGGCTGCCACCGGGAAGTTGAACGTATTGCCCGCCTCGGCGTTCGCCGTCTTGGCTGTCAACGGCCCAGCCGAGATCGAGTACGGCACCGGCGAGCCCGTTGGTGGATTAAGCTCGTAGGTGTATTCCACCGTGTAGTTGATGGTGCCTGTGATCGAGACCGAGCAGCCGATCGGCGTCATGACATCGTTGTTGATGTTGAGCCCTATCCAGGGACTGGAGCTTGGCATCTGTACCGCACCGGTCGTGCCTACCTGCACCGTGGTCGCGACCGAGCCGGTATGGGTGACGCTGGTGACGGTCTTGAAGTTCTGCGTCGTCGTCACCGCCGCCGCGTTGCCGCCGGCAAGCGTCTGGTTCACCGCCGCGCCGGTGCCATCCGTACCCGTGACGGTATAGTTGATGGTGCTATCGTTGCCGCCCGAGGTGATGATTACGGGACGCGCCGCGTCCAACACGGCCACGCCGCCGCTGACGAGCGCACCATTGAGGGTGACCGGAGCCGCAGCTGGCGACTGCGACAATGCGATGCTGTTTACCGAGCCTGCCGCGAAACCTAACTGGACAATCTTTGGGATCGACATAGTCGCCCTCTTGTCTCAAGGCGGAGAGGCTGGACCTCGCCGGTATGCCAGGAGGGGGGCTATATGTTGATCCAGCCTCTCCTAGTCACCCGAACAGAGCGCGTGGTAGCGGACCATTCGGGCGTTAGTCACTGCTCTGTCCGATGCCAGGATATTTGGCGTGTACCTTGGCTCGGACTCTCGCCTTCTCTTCGGACGAACCGTGTTGCGAGACCCTGGCAAGAGCATTGCGCGCATGGCTTTCATCAGGAATCGGGTAAGAGCCCGCACCTGCACCTTTAGGCCCTTTGCCCTTACCAGGAAGCGCGAACTCCGACTTGGGAAGCGCCTGCCGCTCGCCAGCGGTAAGATGCCCTCCGCTCTTGAACTTCTGCTTCACCGCGCCGCCCTTCGGCGCGCTCGGCGTGTCAGGCGACAGCATCTCGCCATCGGCTGCCGAGGAGACTGCACCGCCCCTGGCCTTGCGATCGGGCCGACGTCGCGCGAGGCCGCCGCCGACTTTGGCGTGGAACGGGAAGCGCTTTTTCTTCTTGCGCAGTCCGTCCTGTTCGTCCTCGCTATCGCGCTCGTCGTCGTCTTGCTCGAATCTTCGTCTCATTTGCGCACCCACCCTCCCTTGCGGAAATGTGGTTCGCGATCAGCACGTTTGTTCGACGCGCGACCGTCAACTTTGGCATGGAAAGAATTGGTCTTTACGCGCTTGGGATTGGGTGGCCAGCGCGGCGGCTCGCCGCCTTTGCACGGATCGGCAGCTTCGCCGATGAAGTCATCGCGCTCGTCACGCGGGGAGTTGCCAATCGGACCAGCGGGCGGGCGCGCCATCAACCTCTCCCATCGCGATTACCCTTAAGAGGTCGGATACGTCCCGTATGTTGCGCGCCAGTCAAAGTAACTGAAAGTATAACGCTCTCTTCCTTTGACTTTTAAGTTATCAGTATCGAAGTCAACGTACATATCCATTTCAAATGGCACGCGATCATAGTATATCAGGCCCCTTTTATCAGTCTTGATGAACCACGCGAAAGGTGAAGTGAGAAACTCATTCACGATATAGTCACGAAGACCTCCGCCGACGTGCTGAATAGCATTCACATCGTTATCATTAGTTCCGGGTCGCAGCTCAGTGCGCAGAAGTCTTACGATCACTTGTTCGAGTGCTGCCGGAACAAGGACCAGCTCGGCCCGAGCTGCGATCTTGATGTTTCTCTCGTCGACCCAGTTGTTGCGGATGACGGTCATCGCCGTGAGCAGCGAGGACTCGTTGAGGTCGATGTCAGCCGCCGGGCGATTGCCAACGACGCCGATGTCAACTGGATGCGAGGTGGAATAAAGCGCCTGTTGATCGCCGCCGATGGTCGGATCGAACACACTGCCGGTGTTGAAAATATTCGCGGCGTAGATTTCCTTGGTGACGGCGAAGACGTCTTGCAACCCGAGGTTGGAAGGATTGAACTCTGCCTTATATTGATTGTCCTCCACGGCCTTCCTGGTAATAATATACCCAAGACTTAATTCCTTCATCTCCGCAGAATACAGCCAGCGCTCACCAGCTCTGTCGTCGAAGTAAGTAGAAGCTCCTTCGCCTTTTTCGCGGGCCAGAGGCAAGTAAGCCATCTGCGTTCTACGCTCCAAAGCCATCTTGGAGCTTCGCTTTTCAAAGAGCCTCGACCACTTGGTCTCGATTTTTTTATAGCGGCCCTCGACCGCCGCGAGGCCGGGGAAAAGCTCGTTCTTAATCGCTGCCAGATCGATCGCCATGAGCTATCTCCCTAGATGCCAACGCCGGTCTTCAGGAACATGTCGTTCCAAGCCACTTCGACGATGTTGTATGCGGTCGAGGAATCATAACCGTCGCTGATGTTCACGTTGTTGTTGCCGAGCGCCGTGACGATCCACGGCAACGTCGCCGTGACCGCAAGCCCGGTCAGCGACCACTTCGAAAAACCGGTCGTCGAAGCAAGCACGTTGGCTTCCGCGCGCGAGCCGATATCGGCAAAGGCGATCGGGCCGGCAAGCGCCGCGACCTCGTAGACCACGGTCGGATCATCGATGACAAAGACCTGGATGAGAGCGGTGCCGAGCGCGCCAGAACCGGGCCAATAATTCGACCAGATCGGGTAGCCCAGCGCGGCGCTCAGATAGTGGCAGCCGATGTAGACGCCACGAGCAAGATGGCCATCGGCAGCCGCATAGGCCCTCACAGTGCCGTCAGCGAGCTGCGTGACCATGTCGCCGCGATTGAGGGCGCCAGCCGTGGGCTGTGCAGCAAGCGTTGAGAAGCCGCCACCGTAGGGCGTGCCCTCAATGTGCTTGATGGGACGAAAGCCAAAAGGCGCCTGCGTGTTCGCCATAAGCGGGCCTCCCCTTCCAGGGATTGCCGGCTTTGGCAGGCAGTGCCTCGACCGAGCGGTTTAAGCGGCTCTACTTCACACCCAGGCAGTGGATGTGTCCCCTATTCTTCGGGGATGTCGATCGCCTCTCGAGGGATTGCCTCACGAGTACTGCGATCGACGTACACAACGCGGGGAGCCGAACCTTCCGGTGTCTCCCGTACTTTCTGGCGATGCACCTGCATGGCGCGAGTCGCCGCTACTATTTCCTCACTTCTGGCTTGAACTGTCAAGCTCATCGGCCGCTCCATCAGGATCATGTCCTTGACGATGACCGGACCTTCGGTGCCAGGAGGCGCGAATCGCCCCGGGAAGTGATGGTGCTGCACTGCGCGCCAGCCCTGGTCCTGGTAGGTACGCTGCTCGGCATAGTCAGGCTTCCCGTACGTCTCGAACCTTTTCCAATTAAAATCGATCTCCCTCTGGATATTACCTTTGCTGGGATCGCCCCGGGTGGGTGCGTATCTCTCCATGATGTCGGAAATATCGAAAGGATCGATCGCGGCGATGCCCTGATGACGGCGTTCGCGCGTGGGATCGACGCGCAGCTCACCATGGATTTCAGAACGTAACGCGCTCGGGCCAGCCAAACCCGGCTCGGCACGAAGCGGATCGGGAGAGGGTATCTTGTTCATCTTGCTCTCACGTAATCGGCGTGATGCGCCCCTCGGCCAGGAGCCGCACGTAGTTCTTGGCCCACTCCTGCGGCGTGACGCCCTGCTCCTCCGCGAGGCGCCGCATCTTCGGCGTCATCGTAAAAAGGCCGTTGCCGCCGGGGCTGCCGCCGCTGCCGGCGGGGCCGCCAGCGCGCGCAACCGGCGCAGCAAGAGTGGGGGCCTGCCCGCGCGGGGCAGAAGGTTGCGGCGGTTGTCCTGGCGGCGTCTGTGTCATGTTGAGCGTCTTCTCGATGTGCTCGAAATAGCCGGGTGTGTCGGCCGCAAAGCCGTCATCGAGAGCGCGTTCGTGCGCCTCGATGGCAGTGCGCTTGAGCGAGCCGTCGCCTCTAATCAGCTCGGGATGCTTTCTTAGAAAGTTCTTGGTCGGGTCGGTGCGCCCTTGGATAGCACGCTCCAGCGGATCGGCCGGCTGCTGGGGCTGCTGGGGCTGCTGCTGTCGTGGCTGCTGCGGCGGCGGACGCTGCGGCTGCGCCATCTGCTCACGCTGCTGCTGTAGAATCTGATGGTCGCGCTTGAGAACCCCGAGATCGCCGCCGAGACGGCCAATCTCGAGATTGAGCGCCGCGACACGCTTGAAGTCGCCGTCCGCGTAGGCGACCTCGGACGCACCCGCGAGCGCTATCATCTTGTCCTCGGTCGCCTTGATCTGCCCCTCGTTATAAAGCTCGAAGGTCGAGACGCCGCGCCGCTCGGCCTCCTGCGCGAGCAGCATCATCTGGTCGCGTTCGGCCGCAATCTGGCGAGCCGCCTCGGTGACACGCAGACGCTCGGCACGCTCAGCCTGCATCTGCTGTTGCAGCTCGGCTAAGCCGGTCTGCGAGGGCGGCGGCGGCGGAGCGGCAGAGGGACCAGGAACCGGCGGAGGCTTCGCGGCAGGCGCAGCGGGCTTTTCGCCAGCAGGCGGCGGCGGCGTTGTTTTCTCTTCCTCATCGTCAAGACTAACGACTAGGTTCTCGCCCCCTTCATCTTCGTCAGCCATCTTCGTTCTCGCTCAGTAGACTATTCTCGGGTCCTCGATCGTTCCCACGAGCTGCGTATCTTTCAGCCTTCTACAGTGCACACGCTCGATGGTGAACTGCCGTCCTTCCATGATGTCGTAAAACACCCAATCGCCGATCTCCACGTTCTGACCTTGGAAATTGATGTGATCATCATCAACGAATGCCAGCTTTCCCTTGGCGATGACGAGACCTATTTTCCCCTGCCAGAGCGCCTCGTCATGGGTTCTGTCGGGCAGATAGATTTTTTCTCCGGTGGCGGTCGCTAGGTAATCCGGCATCCAATAGGTCGCCGTGATGACCCAGTTGTGGAAGACCTTGATCTTGGGCAGCCATAGCGCAACACGATCGAGCAGAAATCCCCTCGGATCATTACGATAATCCTCGGCTTCCGCCTCGGTGCGCCAGGGCGGCATCGGCGCCTGATGCAGCGTCCCCAGCGCCGGCGTGCTAGTGACAAACGACCGATCGAGGAAATTAAGCTCGCTCATGAGGCTCGTTCACCTTACGGATAAGCTCGTGCATGATTTCCAACACCTCCTCGTAGGCATAAATGATGCCCTTGGCACGAGTGAAGCTGTCCCAGTCCGGCGAACTTAGGATGTTGCGATAAAGCCCATCCTGCACGCCATCTCCGTGCAGCTTGCGCAGGATGTCCTTCTCGAGCTGCGCCGCAAAGACGCTGTCAAAGTCATCGCTGTCAAAGTCACTGGTCCGCGCCATCTCACAGCTCGGTCTTGTCCGGTATCTTCTCCGCCTGTTTCATCTTGCGAATCCTGCCCATGCCGGAGCCCGAGCCACCTTCGAGCCTGCCGACAGAAGGCACCACAGTGCCGCCGGCCTTGCGATAACCGACGCCCCAGTTCTCGTACTTGTCGCCGGCGAGACCGGTGGGACGGCTCTGCTGGATCGAATCCTTCACCGTACCGCCGTCCTTGCGCTTGCCCTTGCCCCAGCTCTTGTATTTCTCGCCAGCCAATACGCTCTTGTGCCCCTTCGGCACTGATTTCGCAGGCACCGAGCCGACGTTGAAATCGGCACCGGGATTGCCTAGCACGGTCTCCCCCGGCCGATCGGAGCCGCCGATCTCGCCGACATGGCCGCCCCTGGCGCGCTTCTCGGCTTTCTCCTTTTTCTCCTCCTTGGCCATCATCCGCTTGATCAGCTTCTTGTCCTCGGCCTCGTCCGAATGCTTCACACTGCCGCCTCTCTTGGAGAAGCCTGGGCGCGTCCCTGGTGCCGGCCACGCGCGGAACGAGCCAAGCTGCGCCGGCATCGGCACGGTCACCGGCTGCGCCGGGAACATGCGTCGGCCCGAGATGTTGGGCGGTCCCTGGATCGGAGGCGTCGGTGTGCGCCCGGGGATCGCGCCAAGCAAGCTGCTGACACCACCAGGATTCTGACCCGTCATCTGTGGATTACCCGCACCGCCGAACCCGCCACCGATGCCACCGAGGCCACCAAGGCCGCCGCCGAACTGCATCTTGTCGGCACCGTCTTCGCTGCCAGCCGTGCCTGCCGGGGGCGTCTCGCCGCCGTCAGCGAGGCCCCTGACGCGCCCGCCGCGCTTGTAGGTGACGCCGCCCTTCTTGCGGGACGAGGTCGCGCTGTCGACGTCCGAGGTCGGCGAGAACGGGAAACCTTTGTATCCTTTGCCCTTGCGATCCTCAACGTCCATCATGTCAGCGCTGCCGCCCTTGGCACGCTTCTTGACCACGCCGCCCTTTCTCATGCCGGGAGGACGCAGAGGTGGAGCGGCACCCGCTCCAACCATCGGCGGCGGCAATGGCGGACGCACCGGCGGCGCGCCCATCGGCATGCCGCCACCCATCGGCATCCCCATGGGCATAGCGCCAACCGGCGGCGGTACGATCGGCGGACGCGCCACCGGCGCGCCACCCAGCGGCAAAGCCGGACGCGGAGCCGCCGCCACGGGTGCACCACCGCCACCGCCGGCACCACCACGGCCGCCGGCGTGCGAAATGATGATGTTGGTGTTGTGCGTCGGCCGGTGTTTCCTGCTGCTAACCGCGCCGCCGCCCGCGAGCCGATCGGCGCGGCGACGGCCCTTGCCGCCGGGGATCGTGAACTCGCGCTCCATGCCGGCATTTTTCTTCGGATATTTCTTCTTGTGCTGCGAGGCGGAGGAACCCCAGGCCTTGCCGGCCTTAGCGCCGAGCGCACGCAGCCTGCGCCGCTGCGAGGACTTCACCTGTCCGGCGTATGGGTGCCCGAGCTGTGCCATGGTGGTTCTCCCTTAGATGACTCTGCCGCCCTGTGCGCCACCGCCCGGCATTCCCGGCCACGTCTGAGCCACGGGTGCGGCAAGCGGGTGCACAAGCGTGCTCTGCGCCAGTTCCATGCGCTTCTGCGCGAGCTTGGCGCCCTCGATGCGCTCGCGCGACATGCGATCGGCGGCACGGTCCTGAATCTCCGCCGACTCGACCAGCGCCTTGAGTTGCTGCGTTACCATATCCAACTGGGCCTTGCGCTGCGAATCTTTCTCCTTCTGCGCGAGGTCCGCCATCTTGGCTATAGCCTGCTGCATCTGCTGCTGCTGTCGCGGGTCCATCTGCGGCTGTTGCGGTTGCGGCGGCGCGAACAACTCATCCATGCTGCCCAAGCCCACCATGGTGGCGACGCGCCGCACGACGGCGTGCAAGTCCCACATCTGAGGATTGAGCTGCACCAGCTGCACGAGAGCCACCGCCTTCATGACGCGGATCGTGTGGCTGGGCGTGTTGGGATCGGCCTGCGGCGAGAGATTACAATCACGCAGCGCCTGCACGAGGTCTTGCTTCTGCCACTGCCACAGCATCTGCGAGGCCGGCTCCGCGCATAGCAGCGCGTCCGGGTCCTCGATGAACAGGTCCCTGAGAAGCGCGAACTCCTCGCTCTGCGAGATGTGCATGCCTTTATGGACGCTATCCAAGACCTTCACCGCCTGATCGAGCATGGCGATGGTGGTGCCCACCGGAACATCCTGCCGGCCTTCGCCAACCATCAGCTCGGGCGTGCCGCCGACGCGACGCGCCTCTTCCTCGATGTGCTGGGTGACCTGGACGAGCCCCGCCGTCACGTCCTTGTACGGCATGTTCATGATGTGCTGGGAGATCGGCTGCCCGCCGGTGTTAATTCTTGCGCCGGCGCCGAGCCCCACGCGGAACGTCATCGTGTCCTGACGCCCTACCGTCTCGCTGTAGAGAAATCCCGGCCACGACGCGAAGCCGGCGCTGTCGAGCGCAAGCCGCCATGCCGTGGTGACGGCAGCGGTCGCATTGCCCATGATGTGCAGCAAACCAATGCCGTAAAAGCCCAAGCCATCGACGAAGGGATACTTAACGATGGGCATGTGCTTGAGATAGCGATCGTCGTCCTCGTCCCAGTTACGGCGCACCTCGAGAACGGTCTGCGAATCCTTGTCGAGGGTGACCCTGTAGGGAAGCGGCAGCCCGGTGATTTTGCCGCCATCGGTGTGCTCGAAGCCAGCAATGTCCAGCTCGCAGTACGTTTCGTAGATCGTGTGCTTGTAGTCCTCGGGCCGCTGCGACCACGCAGAAAGCCCAGCGACGTCATGCTCGGCGCTGTCCATGACGTCGGGCACTGGTCCGATCGGCCGCGTGATATCCAGATCGAGATAAGTGCCAGCGAGCTGCATCCTGCGTAAGACGCTCTGACGCATCGGGATGCGATGCGTCACCCTTCCGCATTCATGCAGCGAGACCTCGTTGTCGCTCACAATGATGTCGGCGGCGTCGATGCTCCTGGAAACAGGCCGTCGCCTGATCGGACAGCGATAGACTTTCTTGAAGCCACAACCACCGTAGCCCTGGAGAAAAAACATTCTCGTGGTATCGGGATAATATTCTTTGTCGATGATGGTCAGGTAGCGATTGAACAACATCTCCAGCGCTTCAGCTTGGACATCGCGATCGTCGCCGCGAAGCTCGCGCGGCACCTGCATCTGCTGCTCCAGGAAAGCGCGATGCGGTGTCGGCGTGGTGGTATCGTTGCGCATCTTGACCGGGCCGCCGGCCGGAAGCAGCTCGCCGCGTGCGTTGGCTTGGAAGCGCAGCACCGCATCGAGCATGATGGGCGTGCGGATGGTGGCTTGGCCCTCGACCGCAGTATCGGCCTCGACCGTGGGTGCACGCGGGTTCTCGATCTTGAGCGCGAGATGCTTGATGCCGGAAGCGCGCCGGTCGAGCCACTCCTGGCGGGTCTGAAGGTCACTGTTGATGCCATTTAGGAGTTCGTCGCAGATGCGCGCCAATTCAGCGCTGTCGATGTACTCGGCGAGGTTGGCATCGTGCTGCTTGGCGCTGCCCGAGGGCTCCTTCGGAAGTCTTTTCCCGTCCAGGCGGATGATCAGCGAGCCATCGGCGCGCTCGATACCGATGTTCTCAACCGGCTGGTCGGCATCTTCCTGGATGACGACGGTGAGCGGCTCGTCGTCGGACCCCAAAGCCCCGCCAGGATTGAAGATATCGCTCTCGTTGCGATAGTGCTCGGTGGGGATTACGCCTCTGCCATTTCCATTAGCCATGGAATGTTGCCGTGCCGCCGCAGTTCCAAGTGCCGGTGCCGGCCGACACGTAGCCCTGCACGTTGATGTAATGACGTCCTTCGCTCAGCCGCGCCATGCCGGTACCGGATACGGGGACAAAGGTCCCGCTGGCGGGCGCACTGCCCTGGTTGTTGCCAATGAGCGGATTGGTGCCGCCAGCGTCCACCGAGAGGTTGGAATAGGCGATCATGCCGGCGGTGTCGCAGTAAACCGTGCCGGCGAGATCGAAATCGATCTCCTCGTCGCCCCAAGTCAAGAAGCTGCCGATGTTCGTCATGTCGATGTTCTGGAAACCCGAGGTGACGCTCGCCGCAGCATTGACTGCCTGACCTATCACCACCCGCTGCATACGCTGGAACCAGGAAATACAATTACGGTTGTAGGTGGTATCGCCGATCGTCGGCGAGCCCGTCGTTCCCGTGGTGAAAATCTTCCCGATTAACGACCTCGAACTGTCTCCAGTCTTGATCTCGACGCCCTTGTTGCCCGATGACGCATCGCGCGAATGCCCAGTGGTGGAGAAATCCATCGTGGGCACACCGGCGTTGATGAACAGGTAGACATTGTAGGTGGTGGACGGCAGCAGAATCTGGGCCGAGGCACCGTTGAGGAAACAGCTGGTGATCGTAGCGGTGACGCCGCCGCCGATGTCGTAGAGAACGCCCTGAATCTTGACCTTGAAGCCGTTCTTCGGCAGCAGACTGATGCTGGTGCCGGTGGCAACCACGAGCTGGCAGCCTTGCGGCACGTCCTCGAGCACATTGCCGAACACGCCCTGCGAAAAGCCGCCCTGATCGGTGTATTCCAGCATCTCGCCGGGGGCGAGCGTGCGCTTGTAGAGCTGCGCCACGATAGTCCCATCGGTGTGCTGCACTGTCGTGTCGCAGGAGAGCGTGGCGTGCGTGTTCCTGATGTGCAGCGTCTTGACGTTGCGCTGGACGCCGGCCGCCGGCGCGCCAGCGACCGAGGTGGTCGCGGCGGTGGAGATGGCGGTGTTGGTGCGACCGGGCGTGATCGTGCCAGCGCCAGTGTTTGTATCCACCCAGGTCACGTGCACATTGACCGTTGCAGCCGCGCCAGTGACGACTTGCAGCGCATCGGTGGGAGTGGTGAGCAGGATCATCTAGTTTATCTCACCTAATTTATTCCAGTAATCGGAGCCAGGAATCCCACCTCATCGATGTATTGCAAGGTGCCGCCGGGAGCCAACGTCACTTTATGCAGCGAGACCACGGTGGTGCCATCGCTGTGGTTGACGGTGACGTCGTTGGGTCCGGTGCCGCGATTGCGGATGAGGAGGGTTTTGAGATTACGCTGTACGCTGGCGGCTGGGCTGCCGACGACGGTGGTAGTAGTTGGGGTGGTGATGGTCGCGGTATTGGTTCTTCCTGGCCCAACGGCGCCGGCGACGTTGTCCATCCAGCTGGCATGCACGTCGACTTGGCCCGCGCTGGCAACGGCAACGGTAACGATGTCGGTCGTGGAACCGAGAATCAGCATGTGTTTGCTCGCTACCCCGGTTGGAAGCGGCAAGTCTAGTCTGATTCTCGGGATTCGCTAGGGGGCGTGGTCAGGGTTCGTCGAACGCCTCGTCCAGATCACGCAGATGCCGCTCCCAATCGGCAGCCAGTCCTATCAGCGGCCGGAACGCCACGACTTTCTTGCCGTCGTAGTGCGGCGGCGCCACCGAATGCGCGGCAATGCGCCTGCACTCCTGCTCTGAGCCCCTGAAAAACTCGACCGTGGTGTGGACACTGACCTCGCCGACGCGCGGATCATCATCGTCGTAGACGTACTCGTAGGTCACGACCCAGGGATCATCGCCCATGGTAGCTCGGCGGCGGCGGGCACGGCATCCAGGCATGCGGCGGTTTGTGCGGCACGCCACCGGCACGCCACTCACCCGCCTTGTTCATCGTCATGACGACAACACCTTCCTCGCAGGCGCACAAAAGCGGCACGCCGGTCGGCGGCTCGATCTCGCTGAACCAGCGCCAGGAGCAAGCGGCAAAATCAACCAAGCACCTTTCCATGGCGGCGATTTGCGCCAGCTGGACCTGATCCCAGGCGCGCTCGGCCCAATGCCGCAGGAAGGATGCATCGTCGTGATCTATATGCTCGATCATCGCAGTTCCGGCGGTATCGTGAGCGAAAACTCGTTGCCGATGTAGGCTGGATAAAGCGCGGGCGGCGCTTTGCGGTATTTGTTCTCCTCGATATCCTCGAGTTCGTCTTCGTCGGGCAATGTCGCGAGCCCGAGCTTGCGCATGTGCACCAGCGCCTGCGACATGGCGTCGGCAAGATCGTCATGCGCGCTTTTCGGCACGTCGGCACACTCGGAGATGACCCTATCGGCCCAGTCCTTGAACAAGAAATCTCCATTGCCGGTCGATTCGGCTGGCGCATAAATCAATCCACACTCGAAGAGGTTTTGCACGGCATATAACCGCGCCAGCTTGTCACCTTCGGGAGAGATCAGCTGCACACCGAAATCGGCGCGATCGGCGGTTTTCGGGTTGTGGCTCATCACATCGGAAATAATTTTTCCGCGCCGGCGCAGCTCTTGCGCGACCGGATAGCCCGATGCCTTGTCTTCGATCAAAACCCTGTCCACTTTGAACTTTTTGCAGGTTTCCTCGATTTTCTTGATCAGCTCGTAGACCTCGAAGCGCTCCGCCCAGGCCCACATCAGGATCAATCTTCGGTTCTGCCAGATGTCGCGCGTGACGCCGAGCACTATGCCCGCGCTCGGATCGTTCTGCTTTTTCTCGGTCTGTGCGGTATCAAGACTGAGGACAGTGTAGGACATGATGGGGAACTTGGGCCACGGGACGCCAAACTTTCCGCACTCAAGCTCTGTATAAGCTCGCCAATGCTCTCTCTTGATGATCCCGCCACCGCGCGGCGAAGGGCGCTGCTGATATTGCCCCGCATATGCGAAGCTGCCTTTTTCTCGCTCAATGTTAGCAACAGCTTCAGGACTGAATCGCTCGGGCCACGCAAGATCACCATCTTCTGTTCTGGGGTCCTTCCAGCCGATCGTGTTGTACGGTTCGCGCCCACGTTCGAACTCCATGGGAACCATGAGGTGGCAGTACGGCCAGCCCTGCTCAAGGATGAATCCAGAAATATCAAGTTGATGGACCCGCTGCATGATGATGACGATGGCACTATCGTCAAGATTATTGAGCCGGTCGGTAATCGTCTCACGAAACCAGCGTAGGGTATCTGTTCTAACGATGTCCGACTCCGACTTGTGGACGTCGTGAGGGTCATCGATAACCACCCGGTCACCACGCTCGCCGGTGCCGATGCCTTTAACAGACGACGCAAACTTGCTTCCAGTTTGGTCATTCGTGATTTTGATCTCGCCTTCCTTTTCAAGCGCAAAGCGATCTCCCCATAGCTGCTTGTATTTCTCGTGCATGACCAACTTGCGGAACTTGGTGTTGTCACGCTCGGTCAGCCCACTGGAATAGGAGAAGCTCACGTAGCGCATCGAGGGCATGTTCATCGCCCCCCATTCCCAAGCCGGCCAAAAGACATTCACCATCAGGCTCTTCATGCTGCCCGGCGGCACGTTGATGAGAAGCCGGGTGACCTTGCCAAAGGTGACCGCTTCCAGATGCAGAGCAATATCATCGAGGAGCCAGCCCTCGACCAGCTTGGTTTCCGGCTCCAGCACGTTCCAGAAGTATCTTACGAATTGGACGAGCCCGCCGGCCTTGGCCTGGGCCTTGCGCTCAAGCCGCAGCGCCAGCTCGGCCTTGAGCGAGACCAGCGATTCCTCGGCCAGCTTCTCATCGTTGAGGGGAAACTCTTCCATCTCGTTTCAATCCCGCCACGTGAACGCTTTGACGCCGAACATCTGCGCGCTTTGCGCCTCGGTGATCGCGATCGAATAGAGGCGTTTCTTTTCGCCGCTGGTGGTGTCGTCACGCAGATCATTGAGGACATCGATGGCTTTGGCGAACGCCATCTTGATCTCGTTGACCTTCTCATCACCGCTCGGATTGAAATCAGCTCCCACCGCCTTCTCGCCGAAGCTCATCTTTGCTCTCCATTTCGTTCCTTTGATCCAGTCTAATCTGACGCAAGAGAATCATCCTGGCCCAGCCCGAGAGACTGAGCCCAGCGATCAGAGCGCTATCCTTGATAGCGCGACGTTCTGCATCGGTAATCCGCACAACCAGTTGCTGTGAACGATTCATGACATACATTGTAAAACAGATTGCCATTGTTTGCAATGCATGCTAGAGCGCTCCAGCGCGGCTAGGGGTGGCCCCCGAACACCCGATGTCCGATCCGCACCTTCTCGGGTTGCCGCGCACTTTCCTCTTTTAGGATGCGATATGCCCAACCATCACGACTGGGAACGCGCCGATCTCAAGCAGGAGGAAATCGCCAGGCTGATGCTCGAACTCGGCGAATGGCAAGTCAAAATCGCCGAAGCCCGCGAGGAGTTAATCAGAACTAAAGCCGATGCCGCCAAGGTCGTGCATGCGCTCAACTGTTCTGCCCAACTGATCGAGGCGCTGCTCGCCTGGTTGCCGGAAGGACTGGTGCTGTCGCCCGACGTCAGCGCCGCCAAAGGCGCCTGGACCGAGGCCATGAAAGGCATCATGCGATGACCGAAGATACCTTCATCGACGACGTCAAACAACGCGACGCCCAACGCCAGCTCTACCGAGCGCATCTTGCGCACGCTATCGGTTTCCTCGAAGGGATAGCGTATCGCGTCGACAAGGCGGATATCCTAAACCGCAAGCAAATCGCCAGCGATCTACGCGAGTACGCGGCCAAGCTCGCCAAGCTTCCCGGCGTCGAGATTGATAGATGACCGAGAAAGAGCATTCCGAGGATATCGAGGATTTGGGCACCGAGATCGAGCGGCTGCAAAACGCGCTGCGCATCGCCGGCGTCAATCTCGTCACCCTCAACGATCAGCGGCAGAAGCTCAACGATGCGCTCAACACTGCCTGCATCATGATCGATCATCTGGTCGCCGACATGGCGGCAGCCGGCCTGCAACCATCCGCCGCGCTCATCGTCGCTAAATCAAGCTTCGACCTCGCCATGAAGAAACTGCTCGGCGAGCCCATCTTCTCCAAGATCGAGAACCCGCTCAAGCCCAAAGCCAACTAGAGCTTAAGCCGCGCCGTCGGCAGCTCAATGCACGCTTTGATCATCACGTTGAACGAGACCACGATACGGTCTTCGGTGCTGACCCCGACGTCATGCTCGGCCGCGTGCGGCAGATGCGAGGGCCATATCAGCATGCGCCCTTTGACCGCCGGCATCAGCATGAAATCGGAATTGTACTCGTTCTTCTTCGTGTATCTCGGCTCCAGCCCCTTGTTGAACCGGCGCGGCGACACAAACGAGGTCGGCGAGCAGTTGGGCGGCGCCTTGATGTAGACCAAGCCGCTCAACAAGCAGTTAGGATGGACGTGCAACTCACCGCGATGATTGGCGGCGGTGACGTTCGCCCACATGTTGGAAACATAATGCGACGCGCGCTCGACCGCGAGAAAATCAAGCACGCTGCCCGCTTCCGTCAGGATGAGATCAATCAGAGGACGCATCACCGGCAAGCGCTGAAGATCATCGGCTGACATCCAGGGCCGACGATGATCGCCTTTCAGTGCCCGGATTTCATTCTCGATGGGTTCGAGAATCCACTCATTCGGAACGATCCCCATGAACATCGGGATGGGAAAAAGCGCGAACATGCGCTTGTCGAGGAGCCCGGCCGGGGACTGCGGGGACCCAGCCGGGCTCGGTGCGCGCCTGATCACGGTTGCAGACGTGGTCATGGCTTCACGTTGGTAGCTTTAGTGCAAAACCAACAGCAGCACCAGCGTGACCAGCTGTAGCAATAGGATCGAGGCCAAGATCAAACGATCGTTCAGATGCATGACCGGACGATACAAGAGTTTAGCTCAGGGGCGATGGGTGGTGCGGGTCGTCGTCCGGGTCGTGGTGCGCGTCACCGTATGCGGCGCAACCTCCTCGGTGCCGGGATTGCCGCCGTTACCGTTTGTCTGGGTCTGCGCGGCTGCCGCCGCAGCCGTCGCAACGCGCGCCTCGCCGGCAGCCTGCTTCTGCTGCGCGGTCAAGCCGTGCTCGGCAAACTCCAGCGCCTCCTGCTGCGTCGGCCAAGCACCCGCCAGATTCTCGTTGACGCGCATCATCGTACACCAAGCGCCGGACGCCGGCCGCGCACCGTAATAGAACGGCACCGCACCCGCGAACGTCATGGCGCCAGTGGTCGGAGAAAATGTCGCCAGATTGAAGGTCGGCGCGGGAGCGCCAACACCCTGCGAGCCCTCGCCCGAGACCGATTGCACGACCAAGGCCGCAATCGGCGCGGTCGCCGGCGGCGCCGCCGCGTAATACCAAACCATCGTCCCGGTCTGCGGCCGCGCTAGACTTCTCGGCATGGCTCATCTCCATTTCGACAATTCGGCAGAGCACTCAGCCGAATCATCTTAGCACGGCCATAGATTTGATGCCACGCATCCCAGACCGCCTGAGACGGACCAGTGATCTCGTAACAATCCAGGTTCACATCACGCACGAAAGAAATACGCTGGAACACCTCGGGCTCAAACATCGAGCTAAGAACGTGTTCCTCAATCGCCTTGCGCGTGATCACAAAACCCAGCTCTAGCTCGGACAGGTCGATGTAAGATGACAGCGGCACGCCGCGCAACGGCATCAGGCTCGAGGCACGCACAATCGCCGGTGCGGCCACGAAGCTCACGAGCCCGGTAATCAAGCCGCGCCGGTTAAGCATCTTTCTCCTCTTTGGTCTCGGCCTTACTCTCGTCTTTGCTCTCGTCGATGATCATCTGATGCGAGCCCGCTGCCGCCCGTGCCTTCATCTCAGCCTTGCTCTTGCGCAGCATGTCGAGCCGCGCACTCGCCCGCTCGAGCCTTTCGCGCCGCAGCTCTTGGGAATAATCGCGATGCCATAAGACGGCGTGGCACTTGGGACATACCTTCATGTCGCCCTCGCCCGCCACCACCGCCTCGACCTCACAGTCGCTGCACAAGCCGTTCTTCAGATAGGGCGCAGGCGGCGGCAATCCCCGCACCACCTCGTTTCCCCCCTTCAGCTCAATCTTGCGATCCTTCATCGGCATGACTGGCCATTCTTCTTCACCCTGCCACGCACGTAAATCCCGGACCGCGTCACCAACCCGCAATACTGGCAAATCTCAGCCTCGGGCTCGCGCAGCCGAACCGGATCAAGCGCCCCAGCTCGCTCCCGCCAGCACTCGTCGCAAATCGGAACCGTTACAGCCTGCATTCCTTCTTGAGCGTCCATAGCCAGCGCTCCTGCCACGGCAACGGCCGCGTCGGCTCGTCGATGGTGAGCTGGTTCGTCATCGCAGCCAGGAACTTGCGGTCCTCCTTGGCAATGCACACCGGCCCCTGCTTCTGCAACATCGCTACCAGGATCAGCCATTCCTCCGGGCTCATTTGCTCACCGCCGCTTGCCTTGCCACCAACGCTTGACCTCAGCACAAAGCGCGTCAAACAGCTCCCACTCCCACTCAACATACCGTTTATAATGCTCCCACATGGTCCGCGGTAAACCCATCGACCCAACCCTCGTGCAGGCCTTCATGAAACCGTTCTGCCCGCGCTGCAAAGACTATCACCTGCCCGAGGACTGCCCAAAACGCGACCTACGCGCCCACGGAACCCCGCGCACCACTACCCGCGACCTCGTCGCCCCAGAACACGTCCCACGCTTCAAACCTCGTCGTCCTCTGATCCCACCTATTCCCCTGAACCCTTCAGCGGCGCTAGCACCAGCCGCCGCTTGCGCTCCCGATGGCGCGCTTGCCTCTGCGCATCCGTCAGCGGCGCCTCCCCGCGCGGCCGCGACCCCTCCCGATCAATCCACCGATCAACCGCCAAAACCCCAACCTCAACCATCAATGTCCGGTGACACCACGGACACCGGCAAACCAACCCAGCCATCCAAACCTCCTCCTCCTGCAACGAAAAATACTGCAACGAAAAATGCAACGATAAATCATGCAACGGAAAATCAACCCCCGCAACGAAAAATAATTTCCGTTGCAGGAGGTGCAACGAAAAAAGGCCGGGGTCGCCCACCCACCGGAAAAGCCCTCTCCGCAACCGAGCGCTCACGTCTCCACCGCGCCCGAAAAAAGGCCGCGCCCCCGAAAGGGCGCGACCCCGTTGCAACATAAGACCTTTCCGCTTCCGTCTGCCCCGCTCGCGGTCCATAAGCAGGAACGAGGGATACCGCCGGGAAAGGCCACCTCTATGACAACCCCCCAATTCACCCAAAATCAAGCCAAAATCTATATCGCTACCATCTCAACTCTCATCTTCCTCGCATTTCTCTTATGGTTCTCAATGGTTTAGCAACCGAGTATAAAAAAATGCAGGGCGTTTGAGGATGGGGCCTGGGCCAACTCTCGATCTATCTGCCGCCCCTCCCCCCGGGGGTCGCGCGCGCCGTGGGCCAGGGAGCCTAGAGATTACAGTCACTTAGCAACGCAACGCAACTGCAACGGCAACCAACGCCTGTGATTGGTGATCATCGGCGCCGCAACGGAAACAGCAACAGGATCAGCTACTTGGCTCTTTGGGCGCTGCTGGGGGTATCGCTGGGGGTAACACCTCGCCCTCCACGACTTTGGCGCGCTCGCCGGCCCGCCGGGCGAGGAATCCCTCAATTGCTTCGATGGCGTCGATGATCTGCTGCTCGGTCATGCCCTTAACACCGCCACGATGCTCGACCTGAAGCTCGCGCGGCACCAGAAGCACCAGCAGCTTCAAGAAGATAGCCGGCTGGTTCTTCATCACCTTGCGGATCGCCTCAGCACCGCCCTCGCGGAACGCGCGATGCATCTCGGCAATCGTGTCGGCGTTCAGCAGCTGCCGGCCGCGATATGGATCGGCAGGCACTCGCGCTGGATACCCCGCTATGGCCTGTTTTGCTGCGGCTGCGGCTCGGCTTCTCCGCAAGCGTGTGCGTGTTGTTTGTTTCCTGGACTGCGTGTCATCTGGGTCGACATCTGGAGAGGGCTGCAAGCTCATTAGGAAGCTCACTGGTGAGGTCGCGCGGTTCTGGGAGGCTAGCACACATCTGGGGTTTGGGGAGGGTCTGTATGGGGCGCGCTGGGCTCGCCGATGGGTTTGCCTGTGAGCGGGCAGGGCGGATGCGACTTAGCAGTGCACCAGAGGAAGGCGCAGCGGCAGGTTGGATAGGTGCAAGCGAGGTCTCGAGTGAGTTCGCCACGATCGCGGCATTGATCCGGCAGGCAGACGCACCAGCCGCCGTCGAGCTTCATGCCCAGCGCGTGCCCATAGCGCTTACAGCGAACGACATTACTCATCGCGACACTCTCGATCGGGTCTGTAGAGGACCAGCGTCCTGGTCCTCTACTCCCTGCTTGCCTCGAGCACGGGCGCCCGCAGGGAAGGGTAGTTCGCGAAGCTCGGTGGCGATCGTGCCTTGGCCCATGCAGTGGGTGCAGAGATCGCGGCGCACTGGGACGCCGGGCGCGGTCTGGTCGTAGACGAAGAGCCAGCCGGAACCTTTGCAGCATGGGCAAGCAGCAATCATCGACGACCTCCAAAACGGAAACAGTTGCATTCGCAACCACTTGTAGTCAGCGTAGCCAAAGATGACTACAATACATGTATAGCTACGTATTGCAGATTTTGGCCTAAGTCATTGATCCTCCATCACATTCCATTGGTTGTGTAGTCGGTTGTGCGCTACCTCGTTGTAAATGTTCCATAATCTGTAACTTTTCGTTCATTAGTTACATCCCCTCAGAGCCAATAGGGAGCCCGCTGGCGAGGGCTTGCTCGGACCTTACCCACCCTAGCGGGGCGACCCAGCCAGTGCACAGGCGGCCGTTCTCTTTCTGGTTGTGTACCACAACCGTTTCATTTGTAACTAATGCCGTTCTGCCTTTGTCCGACTCCTTCTTATATGGGTCGTATTCTGTCATCGTGGCACCAGCGGTCGACGCCGGGACGCACCTCTCACCAACATCTCGGCTTGGTGCCTTGCCACCTCGCCATGAAGCCGCAGCAGGCAGTCCCAGCAAGCACAGCCAAGCTCGTGCGATGCCTCGCTCTCGATCGCCCACAGCTTCACGCGCCGAGCATGCTCCCTGCGCTCCCATTGCTGGCGCCTGCGCTGCTGGTTCCTGATCCAATCCTTCATCGACACCTCCGCCGTCTGGCCCATGCCTGCAAGCTCTCGCGGCCAAGCGCCGTCACCTCAGCATTGGTCGAACCGCACTTAGAACATCGCAATCGAGGCGGCACGAGAAACCCTCGTTCATCGCGCTTGCGATCCTCATCGAAGGGCATGGCGAAACGTCCCACATGGTAACATTCACGACACTGGACCGAGACCAGCATCGGGATTCGTTTCATCGGGAGTCCCCTTGCGGTCAAGCCACAGCTGACACCCAGCGGGTGGAAGCACCTTGCGCAAGCATCTGTGTTGCCGTGAGGCCGCCCCTATGGCGTCGCACGAGTTCGCTGATTCGCATAGGTCCGTTGTGCTGACGTTTGTGGCGACCTACTGGATGTTGATTTTGGCCCTGATTAGCCTGTGGATAACTCGAACACGTGCACTGCAAGATAGTTGCAGATGAAACTGGTTTGGCAATTCCACAGGTAGTTACCGGTGAAACTAATTAGGTCAGCATCATTAATCCATGCTGCGCTGCAAACATTAACAAGACCGTTCGCAACTAATTTCGAGCCTTTTACAGCGTAATCATCGAAAAAAAGATTCGAGCCCTGACAAGGGCTTAAAGCTTAAAAGTGCACATTATCCTGCCAGCATGGCAGGTGCCTTGGTGGAGGGTGCTATGATGGTGACGGTAATCCCTCCAACTGAAAGGCACCTCGATGTCTGATCACCGCTTCGTTCGCGCCGACACCTCCTGCCCGCTCTGCCAAGGGCCGAAGGCGGTCGGGCTTGTCGCCTGCTGGCCTTGCTACCACCGGTTCGAGCTTCGTTACGGTAATCCACAGGCCGAGGAGGCCATCGACGCCCGCGACGACTATCTCGCCGACGCCTTGACCTGCGAGGGCTGCGGCGACGGCCAGGACCCGGTCCTCGCCTGGAGGCCATCACGATGAACTTCGACGATCACATCCCCGGCGCCCGTAAGGATGAGCGTAAGCCCATCAGCTGGATGGTCACGCTCTACGATCCGCAGGGCCACAAAGTCATGCAGACACAACACGATTATCGGCCCTACGCGCAATCGCAGGCCGATACATGGCGCCGTCTGTACGCCGACGACTACGACGTGCGGATTACCCCTGTTTTCGACCAAACCCCCTGAAAGGACTTTGACAGATGCCCACCAAGAGCCAGACCCAGACCGCCGATGTCGTCGCGCTCGTCAAGGCGCGCAACGGTGTACTTTGGATCAATTCTAAAGAGGAGCAGCGCACCGAGCTTTGGCTGATTGAGGCCGGCAAGACCGCAGGCTTCGTGCCGTTCTTCTGGGACTGCGCGGCCGGCGCCACTGACGTCGGCGGCCAGAAGGTCCCTGGCATGGAGGGGCAGGCTGATCCCTTCAACCCTGGCCAGATGGCTCCGCTCGACGCCGGCACGGTGCTGCGCCTCATTGGCGAGCGCTCGAAGCAAGGTCAGCGCGAGCTTTGGGTGCTGCGCGATCTGCACAAGTGGCTCGAGGGGCCGGCCGGCGTGTTTGTGTCACGCTCGCTGCGCAACCTCGCCCGCTCGCTACCTGCCACCGGCACCTCCATTGTGGTGCTCGCTCCCGGCGCCCAGGTGCCGCCCGAGCTTGCCGGCGGTGATGCCGTCGTCGTCGATTGGCCGCTCCCCGATCGCGAGGAGCTTGGCAAGATCATCGACACCGCGATGGCGACCGCTGTACGCCAGCACGGCGACAAGGTCACGCCGCTCAACGGTCAGCGCGATGCGGCGATCGATGCCGCAGTCGGGCTTAGCGGTCCCCAGGCCGAAGCCTGCATTGCCAAGAGCATCGTCCAAAGGCGCTGCATCGAGCCTACGGTGATCGCTGAAGAGAAAAAACGGCTGATCGCATCCAATGGCATGCTCCAGTGGATTGAGCCTCTCCCTGGCGGCCTGGACGCCGTAGGCGGACTAGATGCGCTCAAGGGCTGGCTCATCCAGCGCGAGCTTGCTTGGAGCCCCGATGCTGCAGCTTATGGTCTGCCGGCGCCCAAGGGCTGCCTTGTCGTGGGCCTGCCCGGCAACGGCAAGAGCTATTCCGCACAGGCTGTCGCCACCGCATGGCGGTGCCCGCTGATCAAGGGTGACCTGGGCGCGGCCGAGAGCAAGTTCCTGGGCGAGAGCCAGCGCAACATCCGCGAGATGCTTTCGACCGTGACCGCGATGGGCCGCGTGGTGCTTTGGCTGGACGAGGTCGACAAGACCCTTTCAGGCGGTGCCGGTCCTGCTGGCGATGGCGGCGTTGCTGCCGACAAGCTCGCAACCCTGCTCACCTGGATGAACGACCGCACCAACCCGGCCTTTATCTTTGCGACGGCCAATGACCCTGACCGGCTTCCCGTCGAGCTTCTGCGAAAAGGCAGATGGGATGAGTTGTGGTTCGTAGACGTCCCGACTGCACGCGAGCGCGAGCAGGTTCTCTACGTGACCCTGCGCAAGTTCAAGCGCCCCGCGTTCGATAACGACGAGACCCGCGCGATCGTGAGGGCCACCGATAAGTTCACCAGCGCCGAGATCGCCAACCTCATCCCCGAGGCATTGTTCGTGAGCTTCGCCGACGGCAAGCGCGCACTGACCGCTCAGGACGTTCTCACCGCTGCCAGTAAAGTCGTGCCGATGGTCGACAGCATGGCGGCCCAGGTCAATCGCCTGCGCGAATGGTCGAAGCGCGCGCGGCCTGCCACCACACCCGATGGTGAGCGCAAGCTTTCCACCGAGCGTGCGCTTGACTTGTAAATACGTGTATTGACAACCGGAGGCCCTGTCATTAAGTCAGGGTCTCCTTCACAAGGAAGGACTAAAGCCATGTACTCAACCCTCCGTCCAGGCCTGCTGGTCAGCGTGAAGACCGCCATCGCCGGCAATGTGAAGTACAAGACCTTCGAGTTGGAGCAGGATCACATCACCGATGCCGGCGAGCGCCGCGCACGGTGGGAGACCGAGCGCACCATCAGCGACCCGGCCGAGCATGAGAACGCGCTCAAGGCCCGCTCGCTCGCCCGCAGTGCTATCCAGACGGTGTGCGCTCATTCCGCCTTTGGCTTGCTCTGCCCCGAGGCGAGTGCCGAGAAGCTCGCCGCCGCCGTCGCCAAGGCGCGCGAGATCGCCGACGCCTTCAATGCTACCGCCAGCGTCACTCGCGTCAGCGTCAACGTGCTGGTGGGCCGCATCGCCCCCGACGACGTCGAGGCGGTGCGCGCGATCAACTCCGAGATTAGGGACTTGGTCGACAGCATGGCCGGCGGGCTCGCCAGCCTTGATGTGCAGCGCGTTCGCGATGCCGCCAACAAGGCGCGCAGCGTTTCCAACATGCTCGACGCCCCGGCCCAGGAGCGCGTCAAGACCGCCATCGAGCTTGCCCGCAAGGCCGCGCGCCAGATCGTCAAGGCCGCCGAGGAAGGCACTGCCGAGATCGATCAGGTCACCATCCAGCGGCTCGCGGAAGCCCGCACCAGCTTCCTCGACATCGAAGACGCCACGCTGGTTGGCGAGGCTGAGGCCGAGGGCCGTCGCGTCGATTTGGGAGACGTGCCCGAGGTACAGGCCCCCGCTTCTCGCCCCAGCGGCACCATAGTGTTCGATCTGTAGGAGGCGACCATGGCATGCGACACCCGCCTGAAGCCCAGGCAAACCATCCAGGAGCGCGCACGCGAAGTGCGCGCTGCCATGGAACGCCTCGCCGCCGCACTGCGCCAGGGGCGCGTCCAGGTGATCGTCGACCGTGCCTCTGGTGCGGTCGCGTTCACCGGCTGGGACGACACCAGCCGCGACGGCATCACCGATGCCTGCGCCTATCGCGCTCTCGCCCGCAGTGGCAGCCCGCTGTTCCAGCAACTGTTGGCGCGAGCGCAGCAGATGGCAGGGCGCACCGTCGACCCGCGGGCCATCGCACAAGGGGTCCATTCACATGACGGAGGGAAGTCATGGCACACACACTGAAGCCTAGCGAGGCTGTGAGCCCGACTGACGGCCAAATCTACGAGGCGTGGGGCAACATCCACGTAGCGCTCCGCGACGTGCTGCGCCTCGCCCCGCCCGAGGTCGTTCACTGGTTGGCGTACAACGTAAAGAACAACGATGCAGTGGTCGAAGCGGCCGAATCCGTCTTGAGATTACGGAGGAAATGACAATGCCCAAGCTTTCTGAGTATCCCGGAGATCACCGCTTTGAGGAGTTCAAGCTCGAAGCCCACGAGCGCCCCAAGTACATGTACCAATACTACGTGACCGGCAACGGAAGCTTTCCCATCGACATGTTGCGGCACGATTTGTGTTGGCCAGCAACCGGCGAGGACGCTGCCAAGATCGATCAGCACTGCGACACTGCTTTTGTACTCGGCCGCCGCAACAGAGACCTCGTCTCGATCAAGTTGCGCTCTTATCGCAAGCCCACTGTTGACCGTTGGATGAGCTTCACCTGGAGTGTTGGTTTCCGCGCAGTGGTGGTGGAGGAGTGATGATGACCACCAAAAGCAAGATGGACTAATCGATGCTTGAGATCAGGTCCTTCGGTCCACCCCCGGAACGCTACGCCGACCGCGTCGCCGCCGAGATGATCCGCGAGCTCGCACGCAAGCACGCGACACTTCTGGACGAGATCAGCGCCG
>Ga0126378_10000079_pt1 | contig 70139 bp, 61 predicted proteins | sample PanSoiMetPlot_23_FD_92587 | JGI IMG/M metagenome (GOLD analysis project Ga0126378, IMG submission 92587) | Tropical forest soil microbial communities from Panama - MetaG Plot_23 | ecosystem: Environmental > Terrestrial > Soil > Tropical forest > Bulk soil | place: Panama | collected 2016-02-17 | reverse complement strand
GCTCTCATCGCGGTTGTCCCCCATGCCGAAGTAGCTGTCGGGAGGTACCACGAGATCCTCGCCCTGTTTTAGCACTCCCACCTGCACTGGCCATTCTGGGGACACTTGCGCCAAGGACTGTATCGCTGAAACCGCGGGAAAATTGTCCCGATACGGGTTATTGTCTCCGAGCTTGTGGATTACATAGGGTTCTGTGAGCGGCTGCCCATTGCGATAGACGACGCCGTTGCGAAGGTGAAGCTTGTCACCAGGAATGCCAATCACACGTTTTACGACGTATAGACCCGGCGTTTGCGGAGAAAGGAAGACAATGATGTCTCCATGTTGAATTCGCCGATAGTGCTCAAACGGGGCCCAATGCGTTGGCGGAGCGACGGTAATGCGGTCTACGAAGACGTGATCGCCGATGAGTAACGTGTTTTCCATCGAACTGGACGGAATTTCGAATGCCTGAATGTTGAATGTGATGATGAAAAGGCCCGTAACTAAGACCGCAGCCATGGACGAAATAAACTCCATGGGCGTTTCTTTTTTCTTTTCCGGCTTCTCCGTAGGGGCCGCCTGCGTCTTGTCCTTCGGTATAAGTACGTCGGTTTTCACGATTAATTAGTCCAGTCAGGCAGAATCAATGAACCAGACGGAAGGTCCGGTCCCAACGAGCGTCCTCCGGAAGGTGGACGAGCGTGTAGAGCAAACGTTCAAGTTTACCATCCGACATGGCAGTCTCAGGACGTTGGACGGACCAGTAAATCAGGAACGGACGTCCAATGATGTTCTCTCGCGGCACGAATCCCCAGTAGCGGCTGTCGAGACTCTCGTCACGATTGTCGCCCATTACAAAGTATTTGCCGGGAGGAACGACGACCTCTCCCTGATGCACGACGTTGTGTAGCTCTACCCACCAGCGCGAGTTCACTTCGGGACTGATGTAGTTTCCTGCGGGAAAATTGTCGCGATAAGAGTCGAACTGCTCGCTTTTGTGGATCGCAAAGGCCGAATCGTCGATTGCTTTGCCGTTTACAAAAACCTTTCCGCGATACAAGTGAACGCGATCACCCGGAATTCCGATCACACGCTTCACAAAATGCTGGTCCGGCTGCACGGGATACCGGAACACAATGATGTCTCCGCGGCCAATTGGCGAGTACGGCAGAAGCGAGTTCCAGATGCCTCCTTCGGCGTAATGAACCTTATCGACGAGCAAATAATCGCCAATAAGCAGCGTCTTTTCCATCGATTGGGAGGGGATCTGAAAGGCTTGCGCAAGGAACGTGATGACAAATACCGCGAGAACCACCGTGGATGACAGCCACTGAATGCCGCTCATCCAGTCGTCGGCGTTTCTCCTTTGAACCGTTTTTGCATGTGGCGCAGGAGCCGTATCTCCCGATGAGTATTCGGGAGCACCAGGAGTGCCCTCCCCAGCCGACCTTTCGGGGTCAGAAACGGCGACAAAACTCGGGGATTCGAGGCTGTCTAAGGGCTCAACAGCCGCCGAGTTTTGCGGTGCTTCCATGGATTCGTTCATGCCTGCTCAGCCCGCACGGGCTCGTGAGAACGGAGGTATTCAAGCGCGATTCGTGCAGCCTGCTGCTCGGCCTTCTTCTTCGTTGAGTCCTCGCCGGTAGCCACATAGAGCGGTTCCTGGCTACCTTGTTCAAGAATACGAACTTGCATAGTGAACAGTTTCCGGTGTTCGGGGCCTGTTTCTGTCACAACTGAGTACACAGGTTGAGCCAATCCTTTCGCCTGAACCCACTCCTGGAGCGCCGATTTGTAGTCGGTAAAGTGCTCATTCAGGTCCGGAGTCGACTCCAATCGCGCCAATTCGGGCTCCAGAACCAACCTTACGATCACTTTTCGCGCAGGTTCCATGCCTCCATCTAGGTAAATCGCGGCAATCAGAGCCTCTAATCCGTCGGCCAATAACCCCGGTTTCGATCGGCCGCCGCTACGTTCTTCGCCACGCCCGAGCAGCAGAAAACGTCCAAGTTGCAGATTCCGAGCTACCTTTACTAGATGCCGTGCACTCACTAAATGCGCCCGCATCTTTGAAAGTTGGCCTTCCTGGTGCGCCGGGAAGCGCTGAAACAGCAATTCGCTGGTCACCAGACCTAGTACGGCATCACCTAGGAACTCGAATTGTTCATTATCTTTGGCGGGATCCGCGCCATTTTCGCCGCCATTCGCTGCGGCTTTGGTCTCCATTTCATGGGCCAAAGAGCTGTGTGTAAGGGCTTGGCGCAGCAGCTCCGAGGTAGAAAAGTGGTATTCCAGTGCCGATTCAAGTTGTTCGACGTCTTCGATTTTCATCGCGGCACGCGGATCTCAACCGAGTTTACTTCGGTGGAGCGGTTGTTGTAGGCGGTACTGGGGTCACGTCTGGCGCAGTTTGAGCACCGTTTTCATTCAATTTCGTCAGACGATCGACCTCCTGCTTCGCCAACATCTGCACCGGAGAGTTTGCCGGAGACGCTTCCACGGCCTTATTTGCCGAAGTTAACGCCGCCGGAAACTGCTTAAGGTGGTCTTGCGCCAGTGCCAAACGCAGATAAGTGAGCGGTTCTACCTGTCCAGGAGTGCTTAGGGCGATGGAATCCTGGAACTCCTGAACCGCTGCGGCGTCGTTTTTGCGGTCCAATTGCACCATTCCGATGGCGGAGTGTGCCATCGATTGCAGTACTTTCTTCGCAGAATTGATCTGTTCGGCGGTCGCTTGCGACGGCACCATGAGCTCGGTATTCACTGTTTCCAGTGATCTTTGCGCGTACTTTACGGCTTCATCGAAGCGTTCTTCGCGGTCTAAATCGCCTTCCCGGGTACGTTCTGCGAGCACTGTCGCGGCCATAACGAGCGCTACAGGGTCTTTAGGTTCATAAGTAAGGACCTTGCGCGCCATCTCCAGCGTCTTTTCGGGGTCATTTGCCTGCTGATACCGGCGCATTATCGCCGAATAAAGGAGGCCCCGAAGGTCACTTTGAGTGAATTTTGTGGCGAAGTCGTCGGCTAACTTTTCGGCTGCGGCGGTGTCCGGATTACCAACCGCAGCATTATAGGCAGCGAATTCCTCGTTCGTCTTGGCTGCCGGAGGCGTCTTATGCGGTGGACCCGCGGGAACCTGAGGAGCGGAAGTTGGGCCACCAACGAGGCTAGGGATCTGACGATTAGTTGGCGGCGCTGTCGTACCGGAAGGCTTTTGCGCGGGCTGAGTTGATCCTGTTTGCGGAGTCTGCGTGGGCGGCGTTGTCTGTGCCAATCCAGTAGAAGCCAGTAGCGAGGCGCAGATGACCACGGCCGCTGCGCGAGAAATACAGAAAATTCGATTCTTCATCGGTCCAAAGTTTTTATCAGCTCGTCCTTACTACTTATTGCGTGGCGCTTCGTACGGTTTCTGCAGGCCGCGCTCGGCGGCGATTTTTGTATCTGGAGCGGCGTCGCCTACGTTCAACGCGGCATTGTAGTGCTTGAGCGCAGTTTCGCGGTTCTCTTGAATATCGAAGATGCGCCCCAGGTAGATGTGCGACCACGCCAGCGTACGCGGATCACGACTTAGTTGCAGCGTCTTCTGAAAATTATCGATCGCATTCTGCATATGGCCTTGCAGTGACGAAGCACGAGCCAGAATAAACGTAGCGCGCGCCTGGTCCCCGGAACCGCTACTGATTGCGCCTGATGCGATCTCCTCGGCGCCTTTCGCATCGCCGGCGATCAAACTCTCCTCGGCAGCATCGAGCGAGTCCCCGGCAGCACGCAACGTGGCGCGTACCAAATCGGGAGAACCCTGCTTGGCAAACACAATTTCTCTCGCCCGCTTTTCTTCGCGTCCGAGGGTCATATTCAGATTCGTCAGCATGGGCCCAAAGGCATCCTGGAAACCAACTTCACCCTTCTCGAAGTCAGCAAACTGCTCGTAGAAGTAGCGTGTTAGCACGAAGCCCTGCTGCATGGCCTCATCAACCTCGCGCGAGTAGATACCTTCTACGCGCTTCTCCCGGGCCTTGCGGTCTTCATTGTCGACGCGAGCGACTGGCGTAGTGCGGATTTCAACCGCGCGAATTAGCGACTCGGTCACCAACAACGCAATATCGGCTTTGAACTTTTCGTCCAGCGGAGCGTTGGCGACGGTCTGCAACAGCGGCTTCAATGTCTGCATGCGGTTGTAGCGCTTCAGGGCCAGTGGATCGAGCGTGTAATGCAAATACGTGTGCCGAATCGGATCCATCTTCAGCGCGCCATTTTCGGGCGCCATCACCATCAGATAATTCACGCTATAGTTCCGCGCGTTTACCTCTCCCGGAGCAACCAGCGGCTCAATATAGAGAGCGAAGCTGCGGCTGACGTATCCGCTGATCGGCAGACGCAGATAAGCATCTGTCTCCAAAATCATGTTCGCTACCTGGTTGTGATAACGGTCGACATAAGCCTGATACTGCGGCTCGAACTTCGTCCAGAGCTGATGAAGATGCGCAGCCTGATAGAACGCCTGCAGCACCGGCAGATAACCAAGCACGTTCTGCGCATCCGGAGGCAGGTCAGCATCCCTGATCGTCGGTTTGAACTCCGGCGGCTCGGTAGTATACAGCCCGAGCGAGACATACTGCGCGATCTTGCGCGACGGATCGGTTGCCTGATGGTCTCTGATGTAGTCACAAAGCTGCTTGCGCTGGAATTGCGCGTCCTCAGAGGCAGCTACAGCGCGAATCACCGCAGCGCGAATCTGATTGCGAATTGGATCAGAGGAAGAAAGCTCCTGATCGTAACCGCAGGAATTCAAACCCGCAAAGAAAGAGAAAAAGGTCTCGCTGACGTCGAGGGTGATTTTATTACCCGCCGGATCAGCCACAGGCCCCGAGTGAGATACAGGAGCAGTCGGTTTCTCAGCTTTTTGAGCAACAGCCGCCGAAGACAATAGGGAAGTAAGCAGTAAAGCCGAAGCCAAAGACGCACGACGGAGAGAGTAAGAACCCAGAGACAGCCTCCTACACGGTTGAACGGGGATGCTCAATTTTATCAGTACCACCCGCGGTAGATGGAATGAGACGGCTGGTCTCGCGGAACAGCTAAGCAACGCACTCGTGGGTGCAAAAAGGAGACTAGCCGATGAGGAAGCATAGCAAAAAGGGAGCCAAGAAGAGCGAGAAGCCAGCCATGACCGTGGGCATTGACATTGGCGACCGGTACAGTCGCTATTGCGGGTTGCAGCATGCGGAGTTGCTTGAGGAGGGGCGCATACGCACGGACGCCGAGTCGCTGCGGCGGCATTTTGCCGGCGAATCGCGGAAGCGCATGGCCATAGAGTGCGGCACGCATTCGCCGTGGATCAGCCGCTTGCTAGAAGAGCTGGGCCATGAAGTCATCGTGGCGAATGCACGCAAGGTGGAGGCCATCAGCGGGAACGAATCGAAGAGTGATCGCTACGATGCCGAACAGTTGGCCCGCTTGGCCGATTATGATCCCAAGCTGCTGTATGGCATACGCCATCGCAGTGCGGAGCGGCAGCAGGACCTGATGCTGATCCAGGCGCGGGCCACGCGGGTGCGGTTGCGGACGATGATCATCAACACGTGCGCACGTTGGTGAAGAGCACGGGGAAACGCTTGCCGTCGTCCAGCAGCGACAGCTTCGCCCAGGTGCAGCTGCCAGCGGAACTGGTGCCAATGCTCGGTCCGCTGGTCGAGCAAGCGGGGGCTTTGACGGCGCAGATTGCGGGCATGGACGAGAAGATTGAGAGATTCGTGAATCACTATCCCGAGATCCGCACTCTGCGAACCGCTCCTGGGGTAGGTGCACTGATCGCAGCGACCTATGTGCTCACGTTGAACGCACCGCAGGCAGCCGCACACAGCCGGTCTGCGGGCGCATTTCTGGGATTACGTCCGCGACGGCAGCAGTCCGGGGAGTATGATCCGCAATGCCGCATTACCAAAACCGGAAACACGTACCTGCGGTACTTGTTGATCCAGTCGGCGCATTATGTGCTAGGTCGCTTTGGACCGGACTCGGCACTGCGGCGCTGGGGCTTGCGCCTGGCTGCCAGCTGAGGCAAACGCGCGCAGAAGCGCGCCGTGGTGGCGGTGGCGCGCAAGCTGGCGGTAATTCTCCATTGCTTATGGCGCACCGGCCAGAATTATCAAGCTTTTCCGGAAACGACGTCGGCCAGAGTGACACCGGTTCCGGCGTAGGGAAGAGTGAAAGCCAGATTCGATTTCCAGAAGAGAGGAAGAAGAAGATCTTTTGCTGTGACTTTGCCAACCTCGCGTTTGCGGCGACTGCGCCCACCCGCTAGGTCCTTGGAGGCCGCGCCGTAGATAGCAGCGCCCAATTCATCGCAGTCGGACACCAGCAAGCACCCGCCCAAAGGGCGCCAAAGAGTGCGAATAGAAGCCCGGGATGAATGCTTGAGGAAGACAAAGGCAACAGCAAAAGCAAAACCTTCCTATGCAAAAGAAAGCGAAAACAAAAAGCAACAGCAACACCAGTTTCAACTTGACACCCCCAGCCGTCTCATAGAAGGCCAGCCTAAAATATCGATATGCGCGATGACGACCTCGTCGTAATCCACACCTTCTCAAACCAATTCGAGGCCGACATGGCCTTAAGCGCTCTCGAAGCGGCAGAAATCGACGCAATCATCCAGGCCGACACCGCAGGCGGCATGCGTCCCCACATTGCCTGGGCCAGCGGCGGATTCAAGGTGCTGGTACGCGAGGAAGACGCGCTCGAGGCTAAAGAAATTCTCGATTCGCGGACGCGACCGGAGTAGAAGCCAACCTGTGTCTGGTGATTCTGAGCCTGCCAAGGATCCTGTGTTTGGGTGTCAGGCTTTACACACCACCTGTGTGCATCCCTAAATCTGCATTCATCTGCATCAGCAGTTGCCTTTCGTCGTTCGCAAGTGTAAGAAGACCGAAAGTGAATCGCCTGCGAACCCTATGATGAACTGTAAGATTGCACTTGGAGTGCTCGGTTTTGCGCTAGGTATCTCAATGCATCCCCAAACGGCGCAAACGCCGGGCCAGATCCGTCCCCGTCCTGCCGAAGGACGCCAGCCGGAGTGGCCGCCGCCGAACATCCGCGAGTACAAGCCGCGTTCAACACTTGTCGTGCCACAGCATCCTGTACCCCGCGCTAAGTTTCCAGTGATTGACATCCACAGCCACCATCCCACGCCGATCTCGCCCGAGCAGTATGAAAAGGTGGTGAAGGCGATGGACCAGCTCAACATCCGGCTCATGGTGAATCTGAGCGGGAGTTCGGGTGACAATCTCCGGCGTGGACTCGCGGTAATCAAAAACAGCCCTTACCCCGATCGCATGGTGCTCTTCGCCAATGTCGACTTCAGCGACGTTGGTCCAGGCTTTGGCCAACGCGCAGCCAGGCAACTTGAAGAGGACATCAAAGCCGGCGCAGCAGGTCTCAAGATATTCAAGAACCTTGGGCTGCGTGTCCATAAGAATGATGGTTCGCGCCTCAAGGTTGACGATCCCGAGCTCGACCCAATCTGGGAAAAGTGTGCAGACCTAAATGTGCCGGTGCTCATTCATATCGCGGACCCACAGGAGTTTTTTGAGCCGATTGACTACAGCAACGAACGCTGGCTTGAACTGGCGCTCTATCCGGATCGCCGCTATCAGGATCGCAGTAAGTATCCATCCTTTGAAGAGCTGATTTCTGAGCGCAACAATATGTTCGCGCGCCACCCGCACACCAAATTCATCGCCGCCCACTTTGGCTGGCACGCCAACGACCTCGCGCGCCTCTCGCAGTTGCTTGATCGTCTTCCCAACGTCTATCTCGACGTTGCTGCCGTGCTCTATGACTTCGGCCGCCAGCCGCGGGCAGCACGCGCATTCTTCCTCAAGTACCAGGACCGAATCCTTTTTGGGAAAGACAGCTTCCAACCCGATGAGTACCCGTATTACTGGCGAACTTTCGAAAGCGCAGATGAGTACTTCGACTACTACAGGGACTACCACGCCTTCTGGAAACTGTACGGCCTCGATCTGCCCGACGAAGTTCTCAAGAAACTCTATTACCTGAACGCATTGAAAATAACGCCCGGCCTGTCGCGCCCGTTCGCCAATTTGAGCGGAATCAAATAAGCAGGTTGGCACGGATTCATCCGTGTCGTCTTGAGTTGTAGGGAAGGGCACGACTTCAGTCGTGCCCTTGAAAGATAAAGAAGACCCGGTTGTTAGCCTGAGGTAAATGTTTCGTTTCAGTCTGAACGCTTGACCCAGGCGCTAAAGCGCGAACAACAAAGATTGCGCTGTAACGGCACGAATGAAGTCGTGCCCTTCCCTAAACCATCCGTGCCCTTTCCCTAAACCACCTTCCATTTTTCCTGACTCGGGAAAGCAACAATACGTCCCGCCTGTCCCGATTTTCGTGACAGTTCTGCCGCACGACATCGACTCTGTAAATTCGTAAGAAAAAGCCTTGAAACCCCTATTGACAATAAAAGTTGTCAAGAGTACGATCCCCACGTGCTCGACCTCCAAGTCATCGATGATCCGGCAGCGGCGACGGTAGCTTTGGAGCCCATGCGGAGTCGACTCCTCTCTGAGCTAGTCGTGCCCGCCTCGGCGGCGACGTTGGCCACGCGGGTTGGCTTGGCTCGGCAGAAAGTTAACTACCACGTGCACGCACTGGAGGCGCACGGGCTGGTGCGGCTGGCTCAGGAGCGCAAGTGGGGCGGACTGACGGAACGGTTGCTCGTGGCGACGGCCGCTTCCTACGTCGTTTCGCCAAGCGCACTGGGTCCGGTCGCCACGGATCCGAATCGGGAAATCGACAGGCTGTCCGCGAGCTATCTCATCGCCCTGGGCGCACGCGTCGTTCGCGAGGTGAGCGATCTTGTTCGTCGTGCGAAAGAGGCGGGCAAACGCCTGGCGACCCTGGCAGTGGATACCGAGGTTCGCTTCCGCTCGGCGACAGACCGGGCGGCTTTCAGCAACGAACTCGGCGAGGCCATCACGAAACTGATTTCGAAGTACCACGATGAATCCGCCCCGGGCGGCCGCGCGCATCGCCTGGTGGTCGTGGCGCACCCTATGCCGCAGAAATCCGATCCCAAAAAGGAGCCATCATGAGCGTGCAGAAAGAAGCCTCCGGACGCCGTTGGGTCCAGGTCGAAGTCGAGGTCCCCGGCACGCCGGAGGAAGTCTGGCAGGCCATCGCCACCGGACCAGGTATTTCGTCCTGGTTTGTGCCGTCTGAGTTTGAGGAGCGCGACGGGAAGCCCGTTGCGGTGAAGTTGAACTTCGGCCCGGGCATGGAGTCTCGTTCCGTCGTGACAGCCTGGGATCCGCCGCGGAGGTTTGCCGCACAGGGCGAAGGCTGGGGCGGGTCGCCACCCATCGCGGACGAGTGGAGCGTCGAAGCGCGCGCGGGAGGCATCTGCGTCGTCCGCGTGGTGCATAGTCTCTTCGCCGGCACGGACGACTGGGACAACCAGCTCGAAGGCACCGAATCCGGCTGGCCTGGCTACTTCCGCATCCTGCGGATCTATCTCAAGCACTTCCGCGGCCAACGCTCCGCGATGATGCAGTGGATCGCCCCCGCCGCGGGAACCGAAGCTGAGGCATGGACAACGCTGACCGTGGCATTGGGGCTGAAAGGCCTGAGCGCCGGACAGCTTTGGACCGCGCCGGCGGGCGTCCCGACGCTCAGCGGCGTGGTGGAGCACGTCACCCAGAGTCCGCGCAACGCCCTGCTGAGGCTCGACAAGCCGGGACCGGGCACGGCTGTCCTTGGCGCCGTCAACTGCGGCGGCCCGATCATGGTCACGCTGAGCTTCTACCTCTACGGCGATCAGGCGGCCGGGACCGTCGCCCGCGAGACACCGCCCTGGCAAGCGTGGATTCAAGAACGCTTCCCGATGCCGTCGGAGACGAGCAAGACTGGATGATCGCGTGGTCATGGGAGTGCACTTCCATCGTTGCGATTTTCCTGGAGAAGCTACTCACGCAGAAAAACACAGATTTCAGGATGGACACAGATCTTTGAAGTTGTTGCGAGCCAGCGCGCCTGCATTTCCATTCTTTCCCTCTCACATCTGTGTGCATCCATAAATCTGCGTTCATCTGCGTGAGTAGTTGACGTTGCTAGCTGACTGCTGAATCGGAGTTGATGATTGCTGCTTTTTTCCGAATGGTTACTTCCCATTGCCTCTGGAAGCGGCCGACAATGAGGTCGCGGTGGTCATCGCGAGATCGAGAGAATTTACGTCGTATCGTTCGTGGTTATGATCAACTATCTTCGCTCGTAGAAGCGGCGGCGGCGATTTCTTCACTGTCGGACAAACGTTTTCTGCGCGCGTCTTCATGTATTTATATTAGAGCTTGCTAAATCGGCCCCTGCTAGAGTGCGTTTTCCCAAACAATTGCCGCTTGAGACGTCACTTGCGTCGGTCAATCTCTGGAGCGTCTCCTCGGAGGACTGGATACCGACGTTCTAATGTTTCCTTCGCATTTCCAAGCTTTGGATAGTAGGGCCAATCGATTCTCCTCAAACGCGGTAAGTTTTGACTCCCCGCGATTCACAATCATGCTGGTGTGTGCGGTCGCGATTCTTTCCTACCTGGTTCCCAGAATGGAAGGCGCATTAATACTGAACCCCCGGACCACATGGCCGCTTTGGCCAGGATGCGCGATTCTGGTTGCCGCCTTGATGCTTGTCCGCACGAGAATTTGGCCGGTACTTATTCCCGCAGGCTTTGCAGGTTTTGTCATCTACGACCTGCAGGCAGGCGTGCAGCTCACCTCGATTGCGTGGTTCATTCCCGCGGACACGATCCAAGTCCTCACTGCTGCAATCGGCCTGCGGTACTGCTTTGAAGGTGTGCCCCGACTCAACAACATTAGCTCTTTAGCTAAGTACTCTTTTTTTGCCGTTCTCCTTGCTCCTTTCGCAGCAGCATTCGTCAGTGCACCAGGTATCCCAGGCCACTACTGGACGAGTTGGAGAATTAGTTTCTTGTCGGAGGTGCTGGCCTTCGTGACTTTGACACCTGCGATCTTAAGCTGGTTCGCTGACGGACCTGCATGGGTGCGAAAACTGAGTGCCTACCATGTCGAATTTGTCGCGCTCATTGCGGCTACAGCACTTTTGTCCTATTTGACATTCGGCACGCCTAGCAGGGGTGCGTCTCCAGCACTCCTCTACGCACTCGTGCCGTGTCTCCTATGGTCCGCCTTGCGCTTCGGATCCATTGGCATCACCAGTTCAATGATGATAATTAGCTTCCTATCGGTGTGGGGCGTGGTTCATGGACAGGGTCCCTTTAACGCAATAGGAACGCGCAGTAGCATTTTGTCTCTACAGCTGTTCCTGATCGTGGCCGCCATGCCTTTTCTGGCTCTTACTGCTCTCGTAGAGGATCGCAAGATTGTTGGCGAAAGGCTCGCCAGCCTCACCCGCGGCTTGATACAGGCACAGGAGCAAGAGCGCGCCCGGATTGCTCGGGAGCTTCATGACGATATCAACCAGAGACTCGCAATGCTGGCAATAGAACTGGAACAACTCCCAGATGATCCCTCTAAGGCCCAGACCTCCGTGCGGGAAATCCGAGAAGAGGTGATGGAGATTTCGAGCGATGTGCAGGCCCTGTCTCATGAATTGCACTCTTCGAAACTGGAGTATCTCGGCGTCGTAGCGGGCATGAAGAGCTGGTTGAGGGAATTTGCCCAGAAGCACGCAATGGAGATCGACTTCAATGACGATGTAAGAACGGTTCTGCCACTCGATATCGGACTCTCCCTGTTTCGAGTGTTGCAAGAAGCCCTTCATAATGTGGTCAAGCACAGCGGTGTGAAGAGCGTCGAAGTAGAACTACGTGAACGGTCCGGCGAGATTCACCTTATCATCAGTGATTTGGGAAGAGGGTTCGACGTCGCAGCAGCGATGCAGGGGGAAGGCCTGGGTCTCACCAGCATGCGGGAACGGATTGCGCTGGTAAGTGGAACCATTACGATTAAATCGAAGCCGACCGGCGGAGCCATGATCCATGCTTGTGTGCCGCTTGAATCAGAGCACCTCTTCAAACAAAAAGCCGTCTAATGGACGCGCGAAGTGTGGGTGTTCGTGAATGGGAACTGCTTTCGCCGTTGCCATCCTGAGGCGGGTCGCCGGATCCTGCGCGCAGCTACTGTAAGCTGACCTTCCGAAATGTGAAGTACAGCACAAGGCATACAACAAGCTGCAAGATGGAGAATGAAATTCCTCCACGGAGCAATCCCTTGTACAAGGCGTTTTGCGAGCGACGTCGTGCAAATCTCAGGATGGGCGCGATCCACATCCAGTGCCAAACCCCAACCAGCACACTCAACGTGATCAACCAATTGGGAAACCCCAAATCCCAAAGTTTTCCTGTGATCGCCAATCTAAGCGTAAGCGGCGAGAGAAGAATGCCGGTGATCCAGACAAACGCAAAAGCCAACATGTTTGTCTGCGAGCCAATGCCGCGCTCATTCGGAACGATCATGCCGGGTATTATCGCGCACGACACGCCGAGGAAGCGCAGTTAGAAGAACTGACTGTCACTGCAGTGCATACTCGCTGGAGATGCTAATCCTATTGCTTCTCGGTCGTCTTCCCGGTAGGAGGTCGTATGTTGCTGCTTCTGTGGGCTGGAGTGTGCGTGGCCGTGGGCTGGGACACCCAATCGGTGGCGATACCTGCGGCTGTGTTCTTTGGAGGCGTCACCGGCTGCGAGGTTGGATTGAGAGTGGCCGAGATTGTCGTGAACCGCGTTTGTCAGTCCTTACCTGATTGCTGAGTGACTGCTGATTACTGCTTTTCTCGCCTTAGCTGATTGCTGAGTACTGAGGGCTGATTGCTGTTTTTCCGCTTTGGGGCGCAAGCGGTGTGCTGAAATGTTTTTATCGCGTTATAAACTCCCTGAATGGCCACGAGCCAGATCGAGGTCTCGAGACAACCGCAACTCGCTCGTCGATTAGGCTTGTTCGACGCCACCATGCTGGTCATGGGTGGGATTGTCGGATCAGGCATCTTCATAAACCCTTATGTTGTCGCCCAGCAAGTGCACACTCCGGCGCTGATACTCGGAGCATGGATTGCCGGCGGTCTCATCGCGCTCGTCGGGGCATTCATCTATGCGGAACTCGCGCAGCGGCTGCCGGCGGTAGGCGGGCAGTACGCTTATTTGCGCGAGGCATATCACCCGCTGTTTGGATTTCTCTATGGATGGACACTGCTGCTGGTGATTCAGACCGGCGGCATGGCTGCAGTGACCGTGACGTTCGCAAGATATTTGCTCGAATTGACAGGATGGCGAACATCAGAGGCCTTGCTGGCCGTGATCGCTCTGAGCATCCTCACGATCCTGAATTGTGTTGGAGTCAAAACGGGAAGCACCGTGCAAAGCGCACTGATGGTGACGAAGATCGCGGCCATCGGGTTCCTGGTCGGGTGTGGATTCCTGTTCGTACACGGGCCAACACTAGCCTGGACACCCATCGCAGATCGTCCGGTTTCGCTAGGATTACTCTCAGAATTCGGCGCCGCAATGGTACCGGTCCTTTTTGCTTACGGTGGATGGCAGACCACCCCGTTCGTGGCCGGCGAGCTCAAGGATCCGCGCCGTGATCTGCCGCGCGGGCTCCTCCTGGGCGTCATCGGCGTCATCGTGCTCTATACCAGCGTGAGCCTGGTCTGCTTGCGAGCGCTTGGACCAGAGCAACTTGCAATCACGCGAACTCCGGCATCGGCGGTGATGCGTGCTGCGCTCGGAGGTCTGGGAAGCAACATCATCGCGTGCGGGATCGCGATCTCGACGCTCGGTTTTCTCAGTCAGGGAATTCTCACGGCCCCGCGCGTGTATTTTGCGATGGCGGAAGATGGAGCATTCTTCCGCCGGGTTGCCTGGGTACATCCGACGACGCATGTGCCCATCATCGCCATTACGTTGCAGAGTGTCTGGACAATGGTGATCATGCTCACCGGCCGCTATGAACAGATTCTGAACTACGTAGTCTCGATGGATTGGGTCTTCTTTGGATTGTCTGCAGGCTGTCTGTTCGTGTTTCGGCGAAGGCGCACTGGTGAAGCAGATGCGCTCATGCCCGGCCATCCATGGACTACGGCAACGTTCTGCCTGATCTGTGTCTTTGTTGTGATCAACACCGTGATCCGATATCCGGCGAACACACTCATCGGAGTCGGTATTCTCTTATCGGGTATTCCTATTTTCTTTCTATGGCGAAGGATCAATCTGGCGAGATGACTTCACGACGCACTCAATCCCGCTCTGCATACATGGAGTTTGCCAAGATGCGCGCAGGCGCCAGGTACAACCTCGCGACCAGCGGAATGGCTGGATTCCCATTAGCGGAACTCGGAGTAAGCATCGATCGACTCGAGATCAATGGCCCGGATGGCTACGGATACGAGCCCCTGCGCAATGCCATCGCGCAGCGTTACCGTGTGCCGGTGGAATGCGTTGTGCCTGCGGCGGGGACTTCCATGGCCAACTACTTCGCGCTGGCCGCATGCGCGGAACCGGGCGACGAAGTTCTGATCGAACAGCCCACTTATGCGCTTCTGCTCGACACCGCGCGTTATCTGGGACTGGAGATCGAGCGGTTTCAGAGGCCGGCTGCGTCCGATTATCAGGTCGATTTGGCTGGCCTCGAGCGCCAGATTTCGCCGCGAACAAGACTGATAGTTATCTGCAATCTGCACAATCCTTCGGGTGCGCTTACTCCCGAATCGACACTGCGCGAGATTGGCCGCATGGCGAAGAAGGCTGGGGCACGGGTGATCGTCGACGAGGTCTATCTGGAAATGCTGTGGGAGTCCGAGCCGCATAGCGCGTTCCATATCGATCCTGACACGTTCATCAGCACCAACAGTCTCACCAAGGCTTATGGGCTGAGCGGCATCCGCTGCGGCTGGGTACTCGCGTCGCCGGAGATCGCCGAGCGCATCCGGCACATTCATGATCTTCATGCGGCGAGCAATGCTTTTCCGGCCGAGGTGCTGGGAGTCGTCGCATTTGACAGGCTGAGAGACATTGCGGCGATTCAGAAGACCCGCCTGAACGAAAACCGCAAACTGCTAAAGCGAGCGCTCGAATCACAGTCCTCGCTCGAGTACTTCTGGCCGGAATACGGAACCGTCGTGTTTCCACGATTAAACGGAAACGTGGAAGGGTTTTACGATCGACTCCGCAAGAAATACGAGGTGAGTGTAGTGCCCGGCGAATTCTTCCAGGATCCCCAAAGAATCCGGATCGGAATTGGCGGCACGACAGAGACAGTTCGTCCTGCGTTGGAACAACTGCTGAACGCGCTGCTTGAACTTCAGAGTAGTAAGAACTCGGCCCGGGTGGTTCATTGAAATAACAATACGTCCCGTGTGTCCCCGATTTTCCTTAGCTAGCGCCAAGCAACTCGCCCCGCCTGGCTTGACATGGGGCCGCAGCTAGGAGTAATACCTGTTTCTATCGTATGTTACATGTATAACAAGATATTTTGAATCGAATCGACGGGCGGAAGGAGCGCGCTCTGAAAGCGATGTACGCCGCGCTCAAGGCAGGAAGAGTTTAGGCAAGGCGAGACAAGGCAGCACACATGAACTCGCGAATGTTTTTCATCAACCTGGGGATCACCGTAGCATTCATGGCGGTTGCAGCGGGGATTGAGGCATTTCTGCCATTGTTCAGTCGAGGAGAATTGGCCAGAGCTCGAGCCCGGGCAAATCTGTCATTGACGGCGCTGAATTTCGGCTTCAGCTGGGTGCTGACTTCGAGTACGGCGATCCTCGCGCTCAGCCTGCGACCTGCGGGTCTGCTGGCCGCGATAAGGATTCCGATGGCTCTTCAGGTCATCATCACGATTGTGGTGCTGGATTTCATGTACGGCTATGCGTCACACGTACTGCTGCACAAGATCCCTTGGATGTGGCGCGCTCATCAGATTCATCACAGCGATCCGTTCGTTGATGTGACCACAAATTTCCGGACACATCCCATCGAAACGCTGTGGCGTTTTCTCTTCATGACGATACCGGTCTGGGCGCTTGGGCTACCCGCCTCTGGGATCGTCATTTACCGGCTCATGGGGACGCTCAACGGCGTTCTTGAGCACGCCAATATTCGGTTGTGGCAGCCGCTGGACAAGTTCGGCTGTTTGCTCTGGGTCACGCCGAATATGCACAAAGTGCATCATTCCAATGAACACCTCGAGACCGACTCAAATTACGGAAACATACTTTCCATTTACGATCGCGTGTTCAGAACTTTCACAAACACGGAGCGGGCGCATCACGTTGTTTATGGTCTGAAGGAAACCGATCCTGCCGACGCGAGATCGTTCGTTGGGTTGCTCTCGCAGCCATTCGCAGCGGAGCGGCAAGATCAACCGAAATCGGCGACGTTGAAGGCCTCGCGATAATGGAGGCGCAACTTGCCGATTGGCTGATTGCCGACTGATTGCCGAGCTCTGAGTGCTGCTTTTCCGCGTTCGTACGCCCTAAAAAATGCATTTGTTTTTGTAGCGCCGAAGGTTGCTACTATGACGCGATGAGCAAGTCAGATCCTATCGAGCAGGCACTGGAGAAGTTGACGGGTCTACGCGCCCTTGATAATCCTGCCCTGATCGGGGACAAACTCAGTCCTTTTTTCGTCAATCGCTCCAACCTTGTGGTTGCGAAAGCGGCGAACATCGTCCGCGAAAATCGGCTGGCTCAGCTTGTTCCCGAATTGATAACCGCTTTCCGCCGTTTCATGGCGGATTCCCCGCGGCTTGATAAGCGCTGCGCCGCTGCCACGCAAATCGCCATGGCTCTCTACGAGCTCGATTACTGCGAGCCGGACATCTATCTCCAGGGTATTCGTCACGTCCAATTGGAAGCCTCCTTCGGCCCTCCGGTCGATGTAGCGGCTGAGCTGCGGGGCGTCTGCGCGCAGGGGCTGGTGCGGACGCGGTATCGGCATGCACTTCGCGAAGTAGTCCAGGTGCTCGCCGATGATTGGACCCCGGCACGAGTCGGCGCGGTGAAAGCACTGGCCACAAACGGTGGCGAGGCCGGAGTGTTAACGCTTCGCCTGAAGGCATTGACGGGCGACGCGGACGCGGAGGTGATGGCCGAGTGTTTCATCGCTCTGCTCGCAGCGGAACGCGACGACGCCATCGACTTCGTCGCGCACTTTGTCGAGAGCCGGTCAGGAGAGCTTCAGGACGCGGCCATTCTTGCTCTCGGATCCTCAAGCCTGTCTCGCGCAATCACCTTCTTGCGAGACAAGTTTGAGGCAAGCGTCGCCGGAGCCGCCAGGAAAACACTCCTGCTCGCGCTGGCAACTTCACGGCAGGAAGACGCGATGGATTATTTGTTGGGATTACTCGAACACGCTCCGCCACGAACCGCGGCTGACGTGATAAGCGCACTCGCGATCCACAAAGTCAGCGACCGCGTCCGAGGAGCCGTGAACCAGGCCGTGGATCGCCGCCGCGAACCCGAGTTGCTCAACACATTTCGCCGCGAATTCACTGAATAATCGGGTTGTCGCTTCAGACTCCCAGACACGGGGTGCCCCCTCATCGCGCGCTGTTCGCGAGGGTGGGATTCGAGGATGTCTGCAACCCCGCTTTTGACCTTGTCCTTCCTGAGACATAACGTAACAATCACGACGTATTCCAGTGTCCTGAAGCGGGATTAGTGATTGGAAGGTCGGCGAGAGGGAAGAAACGAAACCAGGGCCGATCAACGTTCACTGAATCCCACCGTCCCGTCCCACGCCAACCACGCAAAACCGGCGCTCGTCGGGCACCCGGTTGCGAACAACGCGCGAGACCGGGGTCCCCAGCAACTCGCTGTTGTTGCTGGGGTGGGGATGGGGCACTCGACTCTTTAGAAGTTCCAAACGGAAACAGAAAAAACTAAACCTGGGCCACTCGCCGGATTTGGGCCAAAATAAAGCAACCACCGCGTTAATCGAGGAACCGTTCTCCCGTCTTCAACGTATGGGCAGTTGTATTGTTGAAGCGCGCTTCGACGTGGCTTTCGCACTTTAGTGTTGTTGAACGAGCGTCAGTGTTGTCTTCCATGGGCAGTAGGAGACCAGTACTGAGTCCTAAGGAAGGACGCAAGAATGTACGTTTCGCCAATCTTGGTGATTCATGTTTGCGGCGGCACGTTGGCGTTGTTCTTCGGAGCTGCCGCGATGTCGTTCCGCAAAGGTTCGCGTTGGCACCGCGCGGCAGGAAACCTCTTTGTTGCTTCGATGCTCGTGCTGGCCGTGGCGGGAGTTTCCCTAGCAGCCCCCAAACACCAATCAGGCAACGTTAGCGGCGGAATTCTTACCTTCTATCTAATTCTGACGGCTTGGCTCACCGCCAGGCGCAGAGACGGGAAAACAAGCAAATATGATTGGGCTCTGCTCTTTATCCCCCTCGTGCTCGGCAGCTTGACCATAATTTCGGGGGTTGCAAAGTTGCGGATCGCAGGGCCGCCACAAGATGGTGTGCCTGCCGGAATGAATTTTTTCATGGGCACGGTCATGCTCCTGGCTTGTGCCGGCGATATTCGCATGTTAGCCCGCCGCGGGATCTTCGGCTCACAGCGTGTTGCACGACATCTTTGGCGCATGTGCTTTGGATTTTTTATTGCCACCGGCTCGTTTTTCCTGGGACCCGCAAACCGTCCTTTGAGGCTCCTTTCGGCAATTGGCCTGAGGCAGCAAGTATTCCGAGCTCTCTTCCGACAGGAAATTCTTCTCTTCCTGGCGATCCTGCCACTCCTACTACTGATTTTCTGGATACTTCGAGTTAAGTTCTCGAAAGCGTACCGGAAATCATTGGTGCCAAACCGGGATATTTACTCTTACAGACTTGAGATTGATGCAGCCAAGATAGGCAATGAACAGAAGGCTTCTGGTTGAGCCGCGTTCACCAGTCGCTTAAGAGCACCAGTTTCATCATCGGGCGGATGGGACATCCTTTCTTGTGCTTTCTGCCTGGAACGCCCCAAATGGATTACATCCGTTAACAATCTAAGCGAACACTATTCTGGCTTGGAACCAACACCCAGATAGTTCAAAAATGAGCGTACGAGCTCTTGCTTCATGACTCGATCGTCTTGTGGCCACAATCCTTTGTACAGAGACGGATCCTGTGGCAGGACGACTAGTTCAAAAAGAGTGCTGATCACCATCATCAGCGCTAAAGAAACTGCCATCTTCGGCTGAGGATGATTGATTTCAGCGCGATGCGAGAGGAATAGCTCGAGAATACGGCGGAAGGTGTGCATCTCCAAGACCGACGCCTTCTTCCAAAAATCTGAATGCGCGCGTGCCTGCACAAATTGCCGCATGGCCTTCAGGAGAGCGGCGTTTGCGCGATAGCTAATGACCATCGATCCGATGATTTGATCGGCGAAGACCGGAAGGGGAATCTGTGCGGCCGCCTTTGGCGCCAGACCCACTTTGGTACGCTCGTCCTGGCGCTCCAGAATTCCGAGGATCGTCGTCTCAAGCAGCTCGTCCTTATCGCGAAAACGCCGGTAAACCGCCCCTGGAGTGAGTCCCGCATGGCGTGCTATACGGGGGATCGTGGCTCCCTCGACTCCATGTTGTCCCAGGACCTCGGCGGCAGCCTTCAGCAGTTTCCGTTCTGACTCGCGACTGCGTTGCTGCTGCGGCTCTAGTGTTTTCTTCGATTTAAGCATGAAATTCTTATACCAGCCCAGGCCCGTCCCCGATTCCCAGGATTTCCACTCGCGAAAAAGCTTGACATGCGCAATGGTAAATGTAAATTCACATTTACAGAACTGTAAATCAGCATTTACATCGGACCAAGAAAGTAAGACATATGGCAACAGCAGCAGCGCAGGCACTCCCGTCCCTGCCACAAAGACTCCCGCATCCTCTGAAGAATCGCAACTTTGCTCTGTGGTGGACTGGCGCGACCCTCTCGTTGTTGGGGGATCAGTTCTATGTTGTCGCCCTGCCATGGGTGGTTCTGCAATTAACCGGATCAGCCGTCGCCATGGGCATGGTGAGCATGTGCGCGGGAATTCCACGTGCGGTGCTTATGCTGATGGGCGGCGCGGTTGCCGACCGCATGTCTCCGCGCCAATTGATGATGATTACGGCGGCCGCTCGCGCAATTCTCGTGGGGGCTATTGGCTGTCTCTTGTGGGGAGGGCACCTCGCCATCTGGCACATGTACCTGCTCGCGACCGGCTTTGGGATTGCGGACGCATTCGCAATGCCCTCTGCTCCGGCGATGATGCGATCGCTGGTGGAACCGCAGCAATTGCCGGCGGCAAATTCCGTATGGCAAAGCACAGCCTTGTTGGCGGGTGTTGCAGCGCCAAGTCCGGCGGGAGTGATCATGAAATCGCTTGGAGCGGCATGGGCCTTCCTGCTTGATTCCGTCAGCTTTCTTTTCCTGATTGGAGCGCTTTGGAAAATTCCGGACATCAACCCGTCCAAAGCGGGCGTGCCGAAGCCAAGCGTGGTCAAGTCGATCAAAGAAGGTCTCAGTTACGTGGTGAACGATCGGCCGCTACGCGCGCTCTTGCTTGTGGCTGCCGTGCTGAATCTCTTTCTTACCGGTCCTCTGAGTATCGGCCTGGCTTATATGGCGAAAAGGCGCTTCTCCTCGCCCGTATCGTTTGGTGTATGGATCTCCAGCGTAGCCGCAGGAACGCTAGCGGGGATGTTGTTGGCAGGAGTCATTCGCATGAAACGCCGAGGACTCGCAATGGTCGGAGCGACCAGCATTCTGGGTCTCATCACCAGCATTGTCGGTTTCGTTCCGGGACTCATTCCTGTCGCGGGCCTGCTGGCGATAATGGGGTGTTTGAGTGGCTTTACCAACGTGCAGATTCAAGCCTGGTTCCAGCAACGTGTCGATCGTGCCGTTTTGGGACGAGTGGCCAGCGTAGTGATGCTATCGGCTTTCGGGCTTATGCCATTGTCGATGGCCGGCGCTGGCGCTGCGGTCTCATGGAGCGCGCAGGGAATGTTCCTCATCGCAGGAGTAGCGGTGTCTACAGTTTCAGTCTTTGGCGCAATGCAGAAAGACGTGCGCGCGATTCAGTAGTCATTTCGCGGCAAGCGGAATCAGAACAAAGAGAAGGCTAGACCTAAGCGCATCCTGAGAAGTTACACTACGGGAAAGTAAGACAGGCCAAACGTTGGGATTGGGGCAACCGACTCTTTAGAAATTTCAAATGAAAACAGGAAAAGCCAAGGCTAAGCCCTCACAGCAGCGTTCGCGCCAGCGTTTTCTTCCCCTGCTTGTCCAGTGAGCGCGCGGCTCGGCCAAACAGTTACATGCGAACACGATTCGCATCCACCTGGGCAAGCTAGTGCTGTAGGTACGAAGGAAGGTAGCCCAGGGTGGACCGATTTTTATTGTTCGGTTGCGCGGCGAAGGCTAATCTTTCTCCACAGCCTTCCATCCGCCAATTTCATGGCGCCGCTCAGGGAATCCCCGTCCAACCCGAAATTCAACTTGTTGCCGTTGGGCAAAGGGCAATCGAGGACGCGTGTTTCAGGCGAATACCCACACTCGCTGGTGCCCATATTGACTTCCCTTCCATCAACGATTTTGTTCGCTGAAAGAGTTACTCGCGTTTGCGATTGACCGGCGACAGAGATGCGGTAGACCGAGTCTTCATCGCGGCATCCGCTCGGCCGTACCATGCACTTGGATTCACCTCGCCACGTTCCCACGGGAGTGTCACTCTGACGTTTCCTGGAACCTCCGGATTCTTGGCTCGTGTTCGGCAGCGCTTGTGTGACTGCCAGCATTAATAAGAAGAGTGTCACAATCAGGCGCCAAGGCTTGCGATTGGTTTGCCTCCTGGACTTGCGCATTTTGTTTCCTCCGCCCAGCAGCAGGGCGGTTGCATTCCTCCAGCGGTCCGTGGAGCTATTGATCTGCGGGAGGAAATCGATAAGGTCACGCTTCGCTGGAGCCTGATAGGTCTGCGTGCAGTGATCACAGACGTCGGAAAGTTCGCCACACTTATGAAGGTAGCGTGGTTCCACATTGACGGCAATTAGCCACAGGTATTTTCCCAGCAGAAGAATATCGGCTACTTTCGTCAACTTCGCAATCTCAAAAAAGGAGACCCCGATTACGTTCGGAATTGACTACTGAGCAGAGGCCTCACAGCAGCGTTCGCGCCAGCGTCGTCTTCCAATGATTATCCCAGTGAGTGCGCGGCTCGGCTGCGGCACGACCAAACAGCCACATGCGAACACGATCCGCATCCACCTGGGCAAGGTCGGCCACGCGATGGATTAGCGAGTCAGGATCGGCTTGCAGTCTGTATTCGCAGTTGAATAGATGCTGAGTTAGATCGTAGGCCGGGTCGCCCACGAATGGCTTCGGATCGATCATGAGCCAGGGCTGCCGCTGCGCGCGCAACACGTTGCCGGCGTGCATATCGGTCGCGAGCAGGACGGCATCGCTGCCATCGGCCGCCAACGCCGCGAGCATCTGGAGACCATCGTTTACGAGTGCCGGATCGGACCATCGTTGCATGGCCTTCCGGGTCTCATCGCTCCAATATGCAATGAGAGCAGAGAGTGGGCGAAATGTCTGGGGCGGCGGCCTCTTCCACAATCGCCTGAGAAGTGCCGTAATGACGGCATCCTGTTCTGTTTCGGGAACAGTCAATAAAGGATCACCGGGTTCGCATCTCTCGAGTAGGATTGCATTGAGACTTCGATCCGATTTCAGGAGCTTCACTGCGCCATCACCACTCCAGAAGCGGAGCCCTTCCATCTCCTGCTCCGCTTCCATGTGCGGCATCCCAACTTTGAGCACCACGTGCGTTCCGTCGGCCAGCGTGGCGGAGGCAACCCAGGAGCAGCTTACGTACGGATGATCGAATGGCGCCGCAAGCGAAATTCCCCAACGCGACTCGAGATCGCGAATCGTATCCGGGAGCGCCGCCAGCCAGGCACTCCGTTCCACTGTCTTTGCACAGTGCTTCGCCAAAAGCGCTGGGATTGTGATGGACACCATCGAGAGTCTATATCGGCTGGCGGATCGCCCGGGGCGGCTAGAATTTGGCACATGAACGCAGATGAAGACTCTGACACAGTCGCGATACAACGGAACCAACCGTCTGCTCGCGCCGTCCGAGTTGGCTTTTGGCTGTCATGGATATCGCTGACACTAGGCGTGACGTTGTTGTCTGCACTGCCCACTTCAAAGCAATCGTTCGCTCAGACGATTCTCTGGGTTCTGTGCGGCGCAGCCAGCTCCGTTGCAGCGTTCGTTCTTTCTGCAATGGGGAGAGGAAGACGACTCTTACGGCTCTCTGGATTCCTGGTTTCTGGGTTGAGCTTAGTGGTGTGGATTCTGGCGCTCTGGTTCAGCGCCATTGCCGCTTCGGAATCTCTTCGCTGAAGATTTAATCGCGGGCGGGAAAACTGCGGAGCATCCTGAACCGAGATGCTTCCTCATTCGAGCGGCAGCACCGTTAATGCTGGATCGCCATAAGGCGAGCCCGAGAGTGGAGTCAGCGAGCCGTCGGCCTTCACTCCGTAGCCGGTGATTGCGCTTGTACCGGCAGTATAGGCATACGAAACGAAGCTGCTGCTTGAGGGTGTTCCCGAACCGGAGCCAGTGGAGCCTCCGCCTCCCGATCCTGAAGAGCCAGGGCTTGTTGGCGCGGTGGTCGAGCCTGGCGAGCGATTGTTACTGCTGCCGGTCCCCCCGCAAGCCATGAGCAGAGTTAGCAAGCTGACAAGACAAAGGTGGGCGAAAAGAACGAGGCGACTGCGCATACAGCTACTCCGATTCCGAATGGTGCCGGTTTTGAGCAGTCGGATGGAGCTGCCGAATCCAGGGTTGCACCTTGGTGCCGGATTGCTTTTGGGTGGAGCACCGGCGCCCGTTGCGGACCCCGCGCTGAGGTTCTTGATATTAAGAAAATCAAAACCTCAGGGGGCTAGAGCCCAGGCTCTTTATTTGGAACCTGTTCAATGCGGGCCTTGGAACGGCTGGCTCCACCCAAATGCAGAGATCAGGGGCTAAAGCCAGAGAGAGCGTGTGCCTGGATGAAGCTGGGGGTACAAGGACTGGTTACTACGATTTCCGGTGCGCGGTAAATCCCGGTTCTCAAAAACGCGGAACTCCGGATATGCTCTCCTGCAATGGTGGGGCAGACAGTCTCACGCTACAAGATTGTCGAGAAGCTGGGCGGCGGCGGAATGGGCGTCGTTTATCGGGCCGAGGATCTGGAGCTCGGCCGCTTCGTCGCGCTGAAATTCCTTCCTGAATGGAGCCGCGATTCGCAGGCATTGGAACGCTTTCGCCGGGAGGCACGGGCTGCCTCGGCCCTGAATCATCCAAGCATCTGCACCGTCTACGATTTCGGAGCGGAGGGCGACCGCCGATTCATTGCAATGGAGTGCCTGGAAGGTTCCACCCTGCGCGAGAAAATTGCGCTCCAGCCGCTCGAACCGGGCCTATTGCTCGATCTCGCGATCCAGATCGCCGACGCTCTGGATGTTGCCCACGCCATTGGAATTATCCACCGCGACATCAAGCCCGCAAACATCTTCGTGACCAGGCGCGGTCAGGCCAAGATTCTGGATTTCGGATTGGCGAAGCAGGAACGTGAGCCCGCGATTGCCGTGGTCGAGCACGAGCGGACCGTGTCGGCGGGCGTTGCCGATCAGCACCTGACTAGCCCCGGCACGGCGCTGGGAACCATCGCTTATATGTCGCCCGAACAGGCGCTCGGCCAGCCTCTCGATGCACGCAGCGACATCTTCTCATTCGGCTCCGTTCTATATGAGATGGCCACGGGAAGGACGCCATTCCAAGGAACAACGAGCGCAGCGATTTTCGACGCGATTCTTCACAAAGCGCCGATCGCGCCGGTGCGGTTGAATTCTGCGGTCTCCGTTGAACTGGAACGGATCATCAACAAATGCCTGGAGAAGGACCGCAATCTTCGTTATGGTTCAGCGGCCGAACTCAGAACCGATCTGAAGCGGCTGAAGCGCGACAGCGAATCCGGTATCTCTCGGGCGCCGGCGCAAAGCTTGGCGATAGCGAGTCCGGCTCCCGATGCCTCGGCTCGTGCGCACAAGGCCACGGCTTTCATCGCCGGAGGAGCTTTGCTCGCGATCGTGGTGGCGACCGCAGCTTTTTGGTCCTTGTCGCACCGACAAAAGGTCCCGTTCCAGAACTTTTCGATATCCAAGGTCACGGCCTCTGGAAAGGCCGACGGAGCGGCGATCTCCCCGGACGGGCGCTACATCGTTCACGTCATGGAGGAGAATGGGAATTCGAGCTTGTGGATGCGGCACGTAGCCACGAACAGCAACACACGGATCGTGCCTCCCGGCGCCGAATTCTTCTCTGGTCTGCGGTTCTCTCCTGACGGCGATTATGTCTTCTACGCGCGCGACGAACCGCACAACCCTACTCTTCGATTCCTCTATCGAGTTCCTGTTCTGGGCGGATCGCCGCAGCAGGTCTTGCGCGACATCGATAGCAACATCACGTTTTCTCCCGACGGCCAGAAGGTTGCGTTTCTCCGTTATAACAATCCGGAAATCGGTAAGTTCTTCCTGGTCCAACATTCGCTTACGGACGGCAGCGAGCACATCCTCGACAGCGGTTTCTCCGATCGTGCAGGCAGATTTGCCGCCTGGTCACCCGACGGCAGCACGATCATGACGGTGGCTCGGGATCAGGGAGAGAACCTCACAACCCTCCTGGCGATTGATACGACCAGCGGGAAGCGGACGAAGCTTCAGACTTTCCCCAAGGCCGCGATCAGCGAGCCAACCTGGCTTCCGGATGGGAAAGGCCTGCTCTTCCTTTACGCTGAGATGAATGGAAGTGCCAGAAAGCGGCAAGTTGCGTATATCCCGTATCCCTCCGGAACGATGACGCTCCTGACGCACGATGCGAATGACTATTCTGATTTGAGTCTAGGCAAATCGGGTACAACGATCGCGGCGGTCCAGCGGGAGTCGAGATCGCGAATCGAAACGCTTGATTCAGACGGCACCTCGCAAACCATCAATCTCGACGGCTCTGTCACCGGCGTTGCCTGGACGCAGGATGGCCGCTTGGTGCATAGCGAAGAGACGCAGCTTTTCATTTCAGGTTCGGCACAGAACCAGACACAACTGCTTCCCAATGACATGTTGGGCGTCCGCGATCCTGACGTCTGTCCCGACAATACTTCCGCACTGTTCTCCGCGGCAACCAGGACAAACAGCGCAGTCAATGTCTACAGGATCAATCTCAAGACCGGCGATGTAAAACGACTGACGGACGGGCGATTCGACATTCGGCCATTCTGCATGGGTGACGGAAGCATCGTGTACTCAGAGGAGCATGGAGGGAGCGTCGCCTCCCTGATACGAATTTCCCCCGAGGGAAAGTCTCTGAATCAGGTCGCCGCGAGCATAGATTCCGTGAACACCCTGGTGAGGCCCGACCGCCGGGCCGTTTCCTTCATTGCGATCACCGGTGAAGCTCCGATGGAGCGGCTTGTCACGGTAGACCTGTCCGGCAGACTATCGGGAGAGCGTAGGGTCAGAACGGAACAAGCCGAGGTGTACCGCTGGTCTCCTGACGGAGAGACGCTCACCTACGCGCTTCCTAAGCCTGCCGAGCAAATCCTGTGGCGCGAGGCCCGGAATGGCTCCCCGGTTGCGCTTTCAAAACGAACGGATTCTTCTGCTGTAGTCGCTTTTCAGTATTCGCCCGATGGCAAAAAGATTGCCATTGCAAAATCCACCCGCGAAGCAGACGTCGTGCTCATCCGGGAGCCGTAAATCGAACTAGAGGATGATAATTCCGGGATGAGATTCCGTGACGCCGCCTTTCTGCTCCTATTTCAAAATCGTGGCGCAATAGGTCGTGTCGGGTCCGAAGGGGCCTCCGCATTGGGTCGTTGTGGTGAACTGGTCGGCCTGCCCGAAGTCCTTCCGGGTGTCTGGGTAGTCGATCCCATAATGGAATCCAGTCGCTCCCAACGTGTACCAAGGATAGATGCACAGCGGACCGCCATACGCTGAGCATGCATTTGGAGCCAGTACTTCCGCCTTGCCGCCCTGGTCGCTCACCGCGGCGAAATTGGTTGGCGAGGATCCGTCGCCAAAGACTACGGACTTGATCTGGATCGGGGAGATTCCCGCCCATGATGACGCGTTGTAAGAAAGGCATCCTGCCTCCCCGGGCACACAGAACGCGTCTCCTCCGGTGAAGATCGACTTATGCCCGATCTCCCACACGAAGGAGAGAGGAGTATCCGAAACGGTACCCCAAGCCAGCGAGTTGCCGAGTTCCTGGGTGTCGTACGCTGGCCCTAGCGGGCCATCGGAAGGAGAGTTCAAAACGATTGTGCCGGCTTCGCCGGTGGTAAGGTCGCTGACCGTAATGTGAAAGCCATCTTGTGCAGGGGTAGTGTAGTAGTGCACCTGGATTACGTCGCCGGCATGCATGATCAGCGGATTATTCTTTCCTGTGCCGTTGGTCAGCATGGCATTGAATGCCGCCGGTTCCCGGAACTTGCCATTGGACTCCGCCACTAGCTTGAAGACTGGAGAGCAAGCCGTATACGTGTTCGGCGCGAAGCTGACGCTGAAGGCGCCATTGGAAAAACAGTTTTTCACTATTGCGTCAGGATAGATTTGCAACTCGACGAACGCTTGTCCACCAAAGCTTTTTGGATCTGTAACCGTTCCTCCAAACCAAAACGTTGGTCCCAAATCGGAAACGAGCGTCGACGGTCCATCGCTTGGCAACACCGCCGTCCAAGTGAGATTGCGTCCAGATCCGGGAGCGCTGGACAGAGGATCCAACTCGGGCTCATCGTGTCCCGTGCAGCCTGGTTCATAGCGAACTTCAAATAGTCCTTCGAGGTAAGCGAAATGATGTGCAATGCATGCGGTCTTTGTCTGAGCATGCGAATAAGCTACGGAAAAAACATAGACGAAAAATGCAGCACAAAAACTACTAAGTTTCATTTCGGAACCCTCCTCGTCGCACAACGATTACTGAAGCCTTCGTAAAAGCGGTCAGAAGTTTAGCATGCTGCCGTAGATTGCGAAGCCAAGTGACACGGGATAAAGCGGCCGGGGTTGCAGATGACAAAGTTCAGGGACGCGAAGAATGTCCGCGGGATTCTTTGAGACTCACGTCGAACCTTTCCGAGTCACAACTCCTCCGATTTTCTGATTTTGAGCTTCGGAAGGACGCAGGCATCTCGGTTTTATCGGCGGTGAAGTACATGGCAATGAACGCGATAAATCGGAGTGTTGGTTTGTCCAAAGACCGCAGTGGTTGCTAGGAACGACAAAGAGAGCACCTTCACGTCGGGTCATAGTGGCGAGATTATCGGTTGATTGAAAACAGATCGGGGCAGCCGACTGCTTCCGAAGGACGAGCCCATTAACCGATCGGCTAAGTCTCCACCTCAAACTCGAACCTCATAGTTCACTTCACCTTCCTTGCTCAAACCACTCTAGACGCCTGCTCTTTGGACATCAGCACTTTATGGACGATGGAGTGATGCTCTGTCTTTGGCGGAGAAATTGCTCTAGGAACTGGCGGCAGAAAGGTAGGTACGCGCAGTCCTGTTCGCTCCCCCTACTAAAGCACATCAGGGGATTGCACGCCGGCCATCGCTGAGGAGGTTACTGAAATGGCCAAATTAATCGAATTCTACGTTCCCCAAAACCACAAGAGCCGTGAGCGCTGGGTGCCAGCCAGGCTTCGGGGCAGGGTAATCGATTTTCGGGCAAGAGCGGAGTTCTTACAGCGTATGTTTATGCAGCGCGTACGCGTCGTCTCGACCTTGTCTCGAACCGGCACGCCGTGAAGTAGTCGGCAGGAGGGTTTCGCAAAGAGCCCCTTCAGAGCGGGCCTCGGCGGATAGAGCCCTATGGCTACTGGTTCGGTGTTGTCCCCGCCTTCTTCAGCAGCGCGATTTGTGCCGTGTGATAGACGCAGTGATCGATGGTCCCATGCAGCAAAGTGTATTTGTCATGATTGCGGCCGGGGACTTGTTGTTTGAGCTGTTCGTCGGTGCTGCGCTCAATCGCTTTGCGTAGTGCGGTGTGCGAAGCCTGCAAACGAGCTACTAAATCCTGCCATTCCTTTTCGGTGACTTTCCGATTTGTCGGCCAGTCATCGGGGGTGTTCAAGGGCGCGTTTACCGTTTCACCCAGGAAGCGACGCAGCTCGATCTCCTCCCAATAGGCGATGTGCAGAACGAGCTGAAGAATGGAATGTCGTCCCATTATGGGAGTGCGTGAGGCCTGTTCGGCGGTGACGTCCTTCAATAGCGGCTTCAGTGCTGGACCGTGCCATGCCTCGCCGTTGCTGTCGCCTTCGTAGACATTGCGGTACAACTGGGCCATGCGGGCTCCTTCGCTCATGGTCGTTCCCATCCCTTACCAGCAAATTAAACAGAATCGAGAATGAGATTCCGGAAAGCATCGCGCGTTGCGCAATTTTTCGTTCCTGATTGCTGGCGCCCTCCCTTTACGAGATCGGTCGGCTCCTATGCGCCTCGGTCGCCACTTAGCGATTGATCATTTTCTGCAAGTTTTCTGGGTACCGAGCCCCCTGTACAGGGATTTTTGACGCGACGTTGTCGATCTGGCGGAGATCGTCGGGTGTGAGTTCGACAGCAGCGGCTCCAAGGTTCTCCTCAAGACGATGCAGCTTGGTGGTACCAGGAATGGGAACGATCCAGGGCTTCTGCGCCAGCAGCCATGCAAGCGCGATCTGCGCAGGCGTCACCTTCTTCTGTACTGCGAACTTGCTGATCACATCCACGATCGCCTGATTCGCCTTCCGCGCCTCCGGTGTAAAGCGCGGGACGATGTTGCGGAAATCGGCGTTATCGAACTTCGTGTCTTCGTTGATCTTGCCGGTCAGGAAGCCTTTGCCAAGGGGACTGAATGGAACGAATCCGATCCCTAGTTCCTCGAGCACCGGCAATATTGCCTCTTCCGGCTCTCTCCACCACAGTGAATATTCGCTTTGGAGTGCCGCGACCGGCTGAACCGCGTGCGCGAGACGGATCGTTCGCACTCCCGCTTCCGATAACCCAAAATGTTTGACCTTGCCTTCCCGAATCAGATCTTTCACCGCGCCCGCGACGTCTTCGATCGGCACATCCGGATCGACGCGATGCTGATAGAGCAAGTCGATGACATCGGTCTTGAGGCGCTTAAGTGAGGCCTCGGCAACCTCCTTGATGTGCTCAGGCCGACTGTCAAGCCCAACCTGTTTGCCCGAGGTCGGATCAAGCTTGAACCCGAACTTAGTGGCGATGACGACTCTCCCGCGGAGGGGACCCAGAGCTTCGCCTACGAGCTCCTCGTTGGTGAAAGGACCGTAAACTTCGGCGGTGTCGAAGAAGGTTACGCCACGTTCGATCGCCGCCCGGATGAGGGAGATCATCTCTTTCTTGTCTGCCGCCGGACCGAAGCCGAAGCTCATTCCCATGCAGCCAAGTCCAATAGCCGAGACTTCGAGATTGCTTTTTCCGAGTTTGCGCTTTTGCATTACTCCTCCTTGCGTCCTTTACGGGAAGGCCGACAGGCCGCGAATCCCGCCCGCCTAATCTCTGAAAAGTGTAATCCTTTCGCCGATTGCCGGTGCTGCACGCTCAGCTGCTCTGGAATCGTTAGCCTTGAGGTTTTGATTGAGATTCTTAACCATCCGATCGAGTGAGACAATCTCGGCAAGCCGACCGGCTTAACGGAGGTCCACCGATGTCTACTTCGGCTGCCTCAGGGAAAATGCAGCGACTCAAGTTACAGACGACTTCCCATCGATTTGCGTTTTTGTTGTGCAGCCAGTTCGCATTGATCGTTATTTCCCCTTTCGTGGGGAGCGCCGGACGTCGTCCTGGCCCGGTGTTCAGCGTTTTTGCAATGACACTGTTTCTGACGGCGCTCAATCTTGTGATCGAGAAGCGGCGTCTGCGCGGTGTAGCGATTCTCTTGTGCGCGGCTGCCGTCGTCACTGGCCTGCTGAACGCGCTGGGTTTTGAACGCGCCTTTTTGATTCCGGGGATCATTTGCGCCATGGTGTTCATTGCGTTCACTACAGGCATGATCCTTTGGAAGATTATCTCGGCGACGAAGGTCACGCGCGAAACGTTGTACGGAGCTGTCTCTGCATACCTCTTTGTCGGCATTACCTTTGGCATGGCATACGCGCTGGTAGAGCTTTTGGCGCCGGGCTCCATAAGACTGACGGTGGAAACGGGACGACCGCTTGCATGGCAGGATTTCACCTTCTTTAGCTTCATCACGCTTACTACGATTGGGTACGGCGATGTTGTACCGATCGGCGGCGTGAAGGCGCTAGTGATGCTGGAGGCGGTGATCGGAGCGATGTATCCGCCGATTCTGATTGGCAGACTGCTGACGCTGTATCCGTCGCGCGACGGAACAAATTCGTAATAGGAACCGTCGGTGGTAACCGATGGGTGTGCTATCCGAGATTTCCCTCCTGTCGCGATTTCTGACGCGGAACGTCATTCGGCGAGCAGACTTCCAAGGCGATCGAGTCGTCGTTCCCATAATGAACGACGCTGGCTGATCCAGCGCTCGGCCAGCGTTAGTCCTTTGGGCTCCATGCGACACGTGCGCGTTCTCCCAATTTTTTCTGTGCGCACAAGGCCGCTCCGTTCCAATATCTGCAGGTGTTGGACCACCGCAGCCAGCGTGATGTCGAGAGGCTGTGCCAGCCCCGAGACCGAAATGGGACCTTCACTTAGCCTTTCGACGATGGCGCGGCGGGTGGGATCGCCGAGGGCGTGGAATACTCGGTCAACGGCGATTTGCTGACTAAGCATGGGCATTGCCTTTCCGGTTCATGGGGCAGCCTGCCGTGCCAGATGGCTGGCCAGTCGATCGAATATCACGCGCCATCCCTGCTCGCGGATTTGAGGACCGTCTGCTCCTTCAAAAAAGGCTGCTTGTTCGGTGAAGATGAAGTCGGTTCCCTTATTGTGTGGTAGGAACTCTATGGTGGATTGAGACGAGGAGATCCGCTTGTCGCCGACGCTCATGTTGTAGGCGATGACGATGCGTTGATTGGGCAGAATGTCTCGATAGACCGTGTCGTTGGTGAAGATGTGTCCCTCTTTCGAGCGAAAGCGCGCGCGCTCGGTGCCTCCGACGCGAAAATCCATCTCGAATGCTTCGACTCTCGATTCCTCGCCCTCAGCAAACCAGCGCCGCTTCTTGGCCGGATCGGAAAATGCCGCAAATACACGCTCACGCGCGAACGGATAATTGCGTTCGATCACGAACGTACTGTGAGTTACAGATCGTTCTTTCATGGTTGTTCTCGATTAAGCTGAGTTCCCAGTTTGGTCGTCCTTATGCAGCAGGCTCGTAACACGCGAAGATCTTGCCGTTGCTGAAGGTCCGCGTCCTTGTGAGTTTGAGGTTCAGTTGGTCTTTGACACCGTCGAACATGGTTCTTCCTTTGCCCAGAACGACAGGATCAACCATCATTTGGTATTCATCGATCAAACCGTTTTGCGCTAACTGAGAGACGACGCAGCCGCTGCCGAGTATCACCATGCCGGGTCCGGATTCATTTTTCAACTTACGCACCTCTGCGATCAGGTCGCTCTTTATCAACTTGGTGTTATTCCACGCGGCCTTGTCGAGTGTCCGCGAAAACACGACCTTGGCCATGCTGTTCATTCCGGCGGCCACTGTGGGATTGTGCTGATCCGCCATTGGGGTGGGCCAGTAACTCGCCATCAGTTCATACGTCTTCCTGCCAAACAATAGCTGGCCTCCGCCGCTCGCATTCTCGGCAACAAATGCCGAATATTCCGGATCGTCATTGCCGTGCCGCGCCCAGTTGAATCCGCAGTTTGCGTCGACGAAGTAGCCATCCACTGTGACGTGATTGAAAACGCTTAGCTTCCGCATGTTGCCTTCTCCTAATTTCTGATTCGCTGGCTATTGCATGCCGTTGAATCACTTTAGTAAATGCTTAAGTATGTATTTACGGTTTTGACCGCTAATTGTCAAGTGAATACTTAAGTATTGCTTTCGTTCAATGTCCGGCGAGCAGAGGTGCCTCAAAAGGCGGCAAAGTGCGTTTCAGTTCCCGGTGCGAAAAAAGGAAGGAATAATCTTGTCCGTGCAGAGTTAAGAAATGTAAACACGGATCAGAGTTTTCGACTTAATCCCACCCTACCTATCCCAGTCATCCAAAACTAATCTCACAGTAACCATTCTGAAAGACGCGGCTGCTATCCAGTAGGTCCGGGCGCACGATGGTCGTCAGCTCACCTCAATTGATTTGAAACGAAGTTCCAGCGTACGCCCGTTAATCCCAAATCTGGAGCGTATCAATGTCGCACGTCAGATCTCTCCGTACGCTGAGCATGCTTGCCCTTGTCGCCACACTGGGCAGCTTGAGCGCTAGCGCGCAGGAAATCAAAACAGTTTTCGTAATCGCAATGGAGAATCACAACTGGACACAGCCGGCCAACCCGTTCACCGGCGGAATCCAGCAGATCTATCAGAATTCGGCAGCGCCGTATATCAACAGTCTTGTGAACGGAACTTCAGACATCAGCGATCAGGTTGCTTACGCGACGAACTACCACAGCGTCTTAGCAACTGCAAACGGAAACAACCCACACATTCATCCCTCTGAGCCGAACTACCTTTGGGCGGAAGCTGGCACAAACTTGGGCGTGCTGAACGATAACGATCCTTTTCGCGTGCCCGGTGGTACGAACCAGGACACTTCACTACATTTGGCTACGCTGTTAACGCAGGCAGGAAGGACGTGGCGGTCATATCAGGAAGACATCGATCTTACGTCGGTGAACGGACAACTCACCAACGCTGCTCTGCCGCCGAGTCAGTACACGGTGCCATTGAGCAGTTTTCAGGGGAACTTCTCCGCTGGGTTGAATCAATTCAACGGTTCCAACCAATTTAATTACGCAGCAAAACACAATCCGCAGGTATTCTTCACCGACAGCAACGGCGGCAACGATCCGAGTACCTCAAATCCGCTGGCCTCGCATTACGCGCCCCTGCAACAGTTGTTTACCGATTTGGATAATGACACGGTGGCTGACTACAACTGGATCACGCCCAACCAGTACAACGATCAGCACACAACGCTCACTGGGGGCTACAAAGGATTGACCGGTGATCCGGCGAAGATCCTGCAGGGCGACGATTTTCTGCGGCAGGTGATTCCCGTGATCATGGCGTCACATGCCTACACGGAAAACGGCGCAATCATCATTTGGTGGGACGAGTCTGAAAAGGACGGCGTGGCTGGCGACAACCCGGACGACTTCCATCACACGATCGGCGAGATCGTCATCTCGAAGCATGCTCACAAGAACGTGAATGGACTGCCGTACGCGAGTCCGGTCAATTTCACGCATTCCTCCGATTTGCGCACCATGCAGGAGATCTTCCACGTGGGACCATTCCTGGGGGATGCGGCCAACGCGACTGACCTATCCGATCTGTTCCAACCCGGGGCTATTCCAAAGAAGTAGGGAACTCACCGGATTTCGCCGCCACTCTGCACAGTTCCGTCGGCGCAGAGATCAAACGATCTCTGCGCCTTTATCATTATAGAAACCAGAATTTGTCGTGTCCCGACCATGATTGCGCTCGAGCGAATCACGCCACAGAATGCTTTCGTCTTTAAGGCTGTTCGCCTGCTCGCACTCCAGGACACTCCTAGCGCCTTCGGATCGACTTATGCAAAAGAGTCTCAGCTCACCGACGCTGATTGGGTCAGTCGCGCCGTCAATATGAATGGAGAGAGATCGGTTGGGTTTCTTGCGATCGACGAAGGATCATCGTGCGGCATTGCCGCCTGCTTTCTCGATCAGAATGAAGCGACGCGAGCCCAATTGATTTCAATGTGGACGGCGCCCACACATCGTCAGCGAGGCATTGGTCGTCTATTGGTGAGTGAGATCGTTGGCTGGGCTCACCAGCGCGGTGTTCATACTCTGCTCTTGCTCGTGACTTCCAACAATGAATCGGCCATCAAGTTTTACGAGCGGCTGGGATTCACGCGGACGGGACGGACCGAACCGTATCCAAACGATCCCGCTCTGATCGAATGTGAGATGTCGCGACCGATTCCGTAAGTGCTGGGGCGAACGCCGACGGTGGCAAGTGCAAGCGCAAATAGAGTATGAGTAATTCAGCAAAGAGAATCATGCCGATAAAGCTATTCTCCATCGTGTTCCTGGCGCTGATTTCATGCGGGACGCTTGCACAAGAAAATCCTGTCGTCCGTGGTGAGTCGCAGGTCGTAATTATTCCCGTGCTAGTGAGGGACAGCAAAGGTCAGGCGATTTACGGACTACATGCAAAAGACTTCAGAGTGGAAGATGACGGGGTTGAGCAGGCAGTTCAACTCGATGAGCGTTCTGATGTTCAACCGGTGTCGATTGTGGTTGCTCTTCAGATCGGCCGCCGAGCGAAGCGCGAGTCCCGAAAGATCACGAACGGGTGCTTCTATTGATTAGCGAGACCAGAGACCATGGCAGCCATAAAGCCGATCTCGAGGAAGTGGTAGAAGAGGTTGGGAGGAGTAATGTCGTTGTATACGCGTTGCCGTTCTCGTCATCGCTCTCGCAGGTACTGGACACCGAACGCGGGCTCAACCAGGACGAGTGGAGGCCAGTAGGGGCGCCCTTCGACATTGGCGCACCCCTACTAATGACGCTCAACGCAACCAGGAAGAACGTCTCCAAGGGACTCGCATCGATGACGGGGGGGGTGAATACGAGCTATTCGCTTCTCGCAAGGGCTTCGAAGACCATATGTTTGATTTCACAAATCGACTGCACAGCCGCTAGGTACTCAGCTTCCAACCGCAGGATCCGCATGTCGGTTTTCATCGACTCAGCGTGTACTTACGTCAATCGAAGGATTTGACGGTGCTGGCGAGAACCAGCTACTGGGCACAGAAATGATCGGCATAAGGTGTGTTGTAAGATTTTCCGCGATGAACAAGGTCCGACTAGCACTTGCTTTGATGGCGGGACTTCTAACTGTTTCTTTCATTTCGTCCCAATCTGGCTCTGCAAACAAAGCAGCAAAGTTCGATCATTCGACGGTTTATGTGCGCGATCTGCAGAGGAGTGCCGAGTTCTATGAAAAGGTGCTTGGGCTGGAGAGGATAGCTGAGCCTTTTAAAGATGGTCGGCATGTCTGGTTCCGCATTGGTCCTCACGATCAGCTCCATGTGGTTTCCGGTGCCACCGAGGCAATGACACACGATGTCAATGTTCATCTTGCGTTTCGAGTGGCGTCGTTCGACGCTTTCGTCTCTCACCTCGATCAAATGTCGATTAAGTACCGGAAAAGCATCCGGGATGAAAGCAAAGGAACGTCCGTCCGCCCTGACGGCGTACACCAGGTCTACTTCCAGGATCCGGACGGGTACTGGATCGAAGTAAATGACGATAAGTTCTAAGTGAATCCCAAGTTATGCCGGAGTTGCCTGACGTCGTTACCTACATTCGCGCCCTCGAGCCGCTAATCATTGGGCAAACTCTCCAGCGAGTTCGGCTGGCAAGCGCCTTTCTACTTCGAACTGCACAGCCGCCAATTGCGAGCGTGGAAGGTCGTATTGTGCGACGGCTTAGACGAATTGGGAAGCGCATTGCCATCGGCGTAGAGGGTGATCTCTGGTTGGTACTGCACTTGATGATTGCTGGCCGGCTGCACTGGCGCTCACCGGAGGCAAAGTTGGCAGGACGTCAGAACCTGGCTGCACTCGATTTCCCGAACGGTTCACTTGTGCTTACTGAAGCAGGCACAAAACGTCGCGCATCGCTGCACATCCTGGAGGGTGAGGAGAGCTTACGTTCGATCGATCCGGGAGGAATCGATGTCTTCTCCGCAGATCTCAATTCATTTCGCACAGTACTTATGGCAGAAAATCGCACCCTCAAGCGAGCCTTGACTGATCCGCGTTTGCTCAGCGGTATTGGAAACGCATATTCCGACGAAATCCTGCATGCCGCGCAACTGTCGCCGATTGCATTGACTCACACCCTGAAATCTGGGGAGTGGGAGCGCCTCTTCGATGCAACCAAGAGCACCCTCGAGCATTGGGTGCGCATCCTGCAAGCTGAAGCAGAGAGAAGTTTTCCCGAAAAGGTAACGGCCTTCCGCAATGGTATGGCTGTGCATGGACGCTATGGTGAGCTTTGCCCGCGCTGTGGGGAAAAAGTGCTACGCATTCGCTACGCCGACAACGAAACCAACTACTGCGCACGATGCCAGACTGGCGGAAAGGTGCTTGCGGATCGCAGCCTATCGCGCCTGCTGAAGGGGGATTGGCCGCGTACGTTGGAAGAATTAGAGGGGCTCAAGCACCGCTGACCGCAAGATCTGAATGAAATAAGTTAACTGTTGTCATCCGACTCTCTGCGTCACGGCATCGCCCGCTGCTCGAAGATTTGCGAGCTTCATCTCCGAATACTTGCGGGAGAGGATGACACCATCTGCGCCAGCCGTGAGTGCTGCCCGCACAGCGTTCGTGACATCTTCGGGCTGCGTTTTTTTCTCGTTTTCCCCGGTTGGAATGTCGATGTCGATGCCCGGCCAGATCTTTACCGAGCCCGCAACCCCGGCCAGTGCGCGCTTCGTCTCGCGTGAAACGTAGTCGGCAGAGAGCCCACGTTTTGGCAATTCAGCTAAGGGGGCTTCCTTATAGTTCAGCTCACGGTAGGTCATGTTGAGGACTTCTTCCGGCGAGAAGTCGGCGAAGAGCGTGCCACTGACGTTGCGAATGTATCCGGCGAGCCGCGGGCCGCCGCAATTGTTGTACATAACGACCTTCAGGAAATCGGAGTATTGGCGGGATTCGCTGTAGTCCTGCTCGGCGCGATAGAACGGACTGAAGGAGTTGTTGTGCCAGATGTGCCAGCCGACTCCGACTGGCTGTGATGTGTCCGTTCTAATACCCTTCGCAAGTCTGTAGATGTTCGCGTACGTGTTGTGAAGGCCGTCGTTCCAGAGTTTCTCCCAAGCCAGAATCTCAGGATATTGCACCAGCAGCCGCCAGTAGGAAATGAAATGACCGTCCGCCGGACGCGATCCAGCGCGGCTGGCACGAACCAGATCCCCAAGTTTTCTGTAGCCCTCGATCGCGCGCTGCGGATTGATTCCGCGAGCCTTCGCTTCCAAGCGACAGAAGTCGCAGAAGCACGTTACCTCCTCAGGATCATGACTCGCACCGCCATGACTCGTACCGATGGCGTTGCCGAAAGGGCCCTGCCGCTCGCTACCCCACATGACGCCGTCGATCGGATAGCTGCGCACAAAGTCTTCTGTAAGCCCACTCCAGAACGCCTGTACTTCAGGATTGTGGAAGCACAATGTCGTTGCCTTATGTCCAGAGAGGGTCACCTCCTGCAGGCGTTCAATGCCCTCGAGGTCGCGCCGGAAAACGTCTTCGTACCAGCAGATCGTCTTCATGCCACGCGCTCGAGCTTCGGGGAGCACATCCCCAAGCACATCGAAGTTGCCGTAGTCGGTAGCCTGAATATTTTTGAGCGAAGTGCCGCTGTAGTACTGCGGATGTACGCGAGCGAAGTTGCCGCCGCGAAAATCCGTATCGTACTCCTGCTTACCGTGATCTGGCAGCAGCTGGCCTGGTACCTGCCGCCCGGCGATTCCGCGTCCGTAGCTAAATGCGGCTATGAAGAGAGTGTTGATGCCGGCGTCACGTTGAAAGCGATCAAGAACCGCTGTGACGCCTTCATCGACAAAAGAAACCGCACCAACCTGAATCCCAATCATATGTGAGGGGGCATCTGCCCAGCACGGAAGTACTGCACCGGCTCCAGCGGCCGAAGCCAATTTAGTGAATTCTCGTCGAGTGACGTTGGTCATGAGCCCTCCTGGTTCTCGCTTCGGCAAACTCGCGAGGCGACCAGTGTAGCTAGTGAGTGCGGTTTCTGGGGACGCGGCCTCGAGGTGGGACGCGAATGAACGGAGCTTAGATGTGAGCGGCTCGGGTAGACTCAGGCACGAACGTCCTCAACAAAGGCTTTCGTTGCCTGTCGAAGATGCAGAGTTCAATTCACATCGCCTTACTGTGCCTTGGGGATATTGAAGCCGCTTCTCATCTCGCCACAGCCGAGGGGTGGAACCAGACAAAGGCAGATTGGATTCGCTTGCTCAAACATCAGCCCAGAGGATGTTTTGGCGCTTATTGCGAAGGGCGTTTGATAGGGACTGTCACGACGTCTGTCTATGACAAGGAACTTGCCTGGCTGGGGATGATGCTGGTCAAGCGGGAGTTTCGCGGAAGCGGAATTGGTCGAAGACTGATGCTCGCAGCGCTTGAGTACACGAAGACCGCAGTAGTGAGCACGGTAAAGCTTGATGCGACTCCAGTCGGGAAAAATCTGTACGAAGCAATGGGATTTGTTCCTGAAGCGGGAATCGAGAGATGGGAGAGAAGTGGTGGAGTACCAAAGGTCGGCGCGGATTCGATTGCAATCAAAGACCGGACTGTGAATGACATCTACGAGATTGACCGCTCAGCGTTCGGAGTCGACAGAGCAACCATGTTGGAATCGTTGTTAGAACATTCCTCTGTAGATCCTTTCACCGTGAGAGATGCGGCCGGAAGAGTCTGCGGATACGCTTTGGCTCGGCCTGGCAGCCGGGCAATGTACATCGGACCGATCGTTTCATTCGATCCGCTCCTGACCCCTGCATTAATTGATCGAATGGTTGGACAATTTCCAGACCAGGCAATCTACATTGATTTCCATAGAGGCTCGGCTGCTGATTCCACGCTTCTTTCTTCAAGAGGCTTTGCCAAGCAGCGTGAGTTGACGCGAATGTATTGGGGCAAACCAAACAGTGTGGGACTATCACATTCCATATTCTCGATCGCCGGGCCGGAAATTGGCTGATATGTGAGCCCGGGTGGTCATTTTCCGGAAAATGTTATAGGACACGGCCATCTCGATTTCGCATAGGACACTCGTTCATTTACATTGGTTCGCGACAATGAACAGCACAAGGGCATCGAAGGTTGACCTCGTCGGCGTTGGCTTGAATGCCACTGACACATTGATTCCTCTTGCCGACCATCCTGCGCCCGGCTCCAAAGTCGAATTTCGTTCCGCGAGCGTGCTCCCCGGAGGACAAGTGGCGAGCACCGTGATGGCCTGTCAGCGCTGGGGATTGCGCACTCGATATGTCGGCAAGTTGGGCGACGATAGTGCCGCGCAGTTGCATCGCGAAGAATTTGCACGAGCCGGAGTAGAAACGCAGGTGATTAGTGTTCCCGGCTGCGCGAGCCAGCAGGCAGTGATTCTTGTGGACAGTCAGGGTGAGCGCACGGTTCTTTGGCGCCGCGATCAGCAGCTCGGTCTGCGTCCTGAAGAGCTCGACCGCGAGTGGATCGTAAACGCGCGTGCCCTTCACGTGGACGGCTACGACACGGCAGCTGCAAGTGTAGCTGCGGGCTGGGCCTGTGCTGCCGGTATTCCTGTGATCGCCGACTTGGACGACACCTATCCCGGTGTGGAAACGCTGCTGGAGAATGTTGACTATGCGATCGTCAGCAGAGACGTTCCGGCGCGGCTGCTCGGCGAGGACGACCTGGAGAAGTCATTGCCACTAATGCAGCGCCACTATGGGTGTGCCTTGACCGCGGCGACGCTGGGGCACGATGGAGTGCTCGCGTGGGATGGCAAACAGTTCCATTATGCTTGCGCGTATCAAGTTGCGGCTGTCGATACCACAGGAGCCGGCGACACGTTTCACGCCGGATTCATTTACGGCTTGCTCCAGGGGTGGCCTCTTCCGCGAAGACTCGACTTCGCGTGTGCCGCTGCGGCGCTGAATTGCATGGGCGTCGGCGCGAGAGGCGGAATTCAACCTGTCGAGGTTATCGAGAACCTGGTGGCAACAGGGGCTCGATACGAGCCCGTGTTCTACTTCGCGAACTAAAGTGCGATTCCCAGAACCGTGATCCCCGTCATCCTGCAAAAGAAGTCCTCAGGATGACAGCTCCTTTGGATCTCGAAACGGAACACTTGTTCACGAGGCAATCGCGCTTTCTTGCTGCTGATGAACATCCGGCGTCTTTACGTGTTCCGCCCGGACGCCGATACCGATGGCCCACGCTGGAATTCGTTGTAGTACTGGCCAGCGTTGCAGGAGTTTCATAATGGAAGGAACTCCCAGGGGCTTGTCCGTGGCCAAAACCCTGCTAATGATTCGATTCTGGATGAGGATCTGTGCTCCTTGCGTTACTTTCGTTGGGAATTCCCGCCTTTCCTGCACTGCTTGAAGGAACGGCGTGAGCGGCTCGCCAACAGCTAATGGAGATGCAAGGATGTTTGCCGCCGCCACAGCGTCCTGCACGGCCAAGTTGATGCCTACGCCGCCGATCGGTGACATTGCGTGGGCCGCATCGCCAATGCAGATGAGTCCCGGCTTGTACCACTTCTCCAGACGGTCAACTTTCACCGTCAGCAGACTCACATCGTTCCAGTCTTTTAATTCCGCAACGCGGTCGCGCAATGCGGGAACCAGCCGCGCGATCTCTTCGCGAAAGCTCTCGATGCCGCGCGCCTTAATCTGCTCAGCAGAGCCTTTGGGTATTACGAACGCACACTGCCAGTACTCCTCGCGATTGATCATCACCATGATCCGTCCACGGTCCATGCGCCCGAGTGATTGCGGCGGATCACTCTCATGCCGCGAAAGGCGGAGCCAGAGAACATCCATCGGCGCGCCTTTGTCCATGACAGTTAGGCCAGCTTTTTGGCGCACGGTTGAGTGCCGTCCATCAGTGCCAATTACAAGCGCAGAGTGTACGAGTAGCTCGCTGTTGGGGCTTTTGGCACGCACACCAGTAACCGCACCATTTTCCTGAAGTAGGTCCACAGCGTCGGTCTGCATGCGAAGCCGAAACTCAGGATATGCGCTTCCCCGTTCGGCAAGAAAATTCAAAAAGTGCCATTGCGGCATGAAAGCGATGAACTTTGCGTGGGTAGGCAGATGAGTGAAGTCCCCAACCTGAACTTTAGTATCGCCAATTTGCGCACCAAGATGGGAAAGCTCCTGATGTGGCTGCTGAAGGAACTTTTGCAAGATTCCGAGTTCATACATCAGTTCCAAAGTTGAAGGATGTACGGTGTCACCGCGAAAGTCGCGGAGAAAATCCGTATGTTTCTCAAGCACAAGGACTTCTACGCCGGCACGGGCAAGCAGAAGGCCAGCCATCATACCGGCTGGTCCACCGCCTACGATGCAGCAACGCACCGTGATCTCTTGCATGAAGGAACCTCGCTCTTGGCGATCACTTCTAGGATACCCCGCTCTGATCTAGTCATGTCGATTCACATTCGCGATGAACATCGGTCGTCCCCTATTGGACCGTTATGAAGAGTTTTCCGTCGCTCTCCCCATGCAAATGCGAAGATGAGTTGTGCTCAATCTTGTCTCTCCAGCGCTCAGCTTGTCGGCTGCAGCTTCCTGGGGCGCGGCCGATTTTAACGGTGGGCTTGCTACCAAGCGGTCGAACGTCCTTGGCGTTGTTGTTGTCGCGCATGGTATTGGCCTTGTCTTTATGCTCCTGCTCGCTGTTTTGGCTCGCGAACATCTGCCCGCGTGGTCATCGTTGTTGTGGGGAGTAGCTGCAGGATCGGTTGGTGGTGCCGGGCTTGCTTGTCTCTACAAGGCCTTGGCTGTGGGAAAGATGGGATTGACCGCGCCGCTTTCGGCCGTGATCTCCGCGCTGGTCCCGATAATGTTCAGCTTCACTACCGTCGGCTTGCCGCGCGGAATTCAGTTGTTCGGATTCGGGTTGGCGATTTTGAGTATCTGGCTGATAGCCACGCAGAGTGGATCGGCCACTAAATCCGAAGGACTGGGTCTTGCCGTTGCCGCGGGATTCGGACTCGGGGGATTTTTGCTATTCATCAAGTTTGCGGGAACGCAGGCTGTGTTTTGGCCGCTGGTGGCGGCCCGCGCAGCGTCACTTTGTTTGATGATTGTGCTCTTGGTGCAGCGGCAACTCTTGCAGGGTAACGAGAAGCAATCCGCAGCAATGCCGTTGTCTTGGAAGCCTGCGCCTGGCGTGCTGCGCTACATTCTGGTAGCAGGCATTCTCGATTCGGGAGCAAATGCGCTCTATGTTGCCGCCACGCAGCATGGACGACTCGACGTAGCCGCTGTGTTGTCATCGCTATATCCCGCGAGCACTGTCATCTTGGCGCGCGTGCTGCTGAATGAGCATTGGTCGCGACTGCAAAGCCTGGGCATGATCGCGGCGTTGGCTGCGGTGCCGCTTGTCGTGCGATAAAGGCCGCAGTGCGGACTTACACTGAATTCATGGAACTACGCGGGTCCATTTCGATCCTGTCACTCTACGACGTCTGCGAAGAGATTCGCTTGAAGGAATTGGCCCCGTTTATTCGGGGCAAAGCGGTGACGCCGAGTTTCAAGCACACGGCGCCGGAGTACGTCCGATTTGAGCGGCCGCCGGTGATTGAGACGATCGAGCCGGTCGTGATTCAAAGCGGCGAGCGTTTTGATGCCACGCTCCAGTATTACGACTACGGCGTCATAAGCTTGCTGTTGCGTTTTCCATTTGCCTGCGAGTGGAAGGGATTGCAGGAACTGGCCGCCCGTTGGGTTTCTGGCACGACGTTCGACGAGCTGGCACGACGGATTGTTCGGGAGAGAGTTGCGACTATACGTCCAGCACTCGTGCGTCCATATGAGAATTGGCTGGACGAGGACTACTGCGTCTTTCACGTGTTATGCGGTTCCGGAATGGAACCAGCAGCGAAAATTCTGGCGAAGCACGGCCAGGACATCGCGCAGATTGTCCGCGGAGAGGCTGGGACGCTCTCGGAGAGCGAGCGCGCCGAGGTACTACAGGCGAGCATGTCTTACTATCCGAATGATCTAACAGTGATCGGCTGGAATGCTGCGTTCGTGCTCGATACTGAGCAGGGCGGAGAAGCAACTGCGCTCATCCTGGAATATGCCAACTCCCAACTTCTGCAGTTTCGGCACTACGACGAATTGCTCACACGCGAGCTGCGCGAGGTCTATCGCTTTATCGAGCGCCGCGCTGGAGTGCTTGCCGGATGGAGGATGCGTCCTGCGGCCACGCGACTGCGCACGATCGTCTTGGAAGTTACTGAACTCACCGAGCGTACGACTGCCGCGCTCAAATTTGTTGGTGACATGTTTACGGCGCGGCTCTACAAATTGTGCGTCGCCAGAATCGGTGTAAGCGACTTTCAGGCACTCGTTGCTGACAAGCTTAGAACCGCTGAAGAACTTTACTCGGTGATGATCGATCAATTTCAGCAGGCACGCGGATTTGTGCTGGAGCTGATGGTCGTGATCATCCTGATCATTGAGCTGGCGTTTCTGTTCCGGGGAAAGTAACTCTAGTGGCGAAACGCACGCTGGTGACGCATAGTGCGGCCTTCCACGAGATGGCATACTTCCTCGGCCAGGTTCTTGGCGTGATCTCCTGCTCGCTCTAGCGCTTGCGCCATCAGAAATATTTCCAGGCTGAGCGCAACATCGACCGCCTTACGGCTTACCTGGCGCGAGTAGATCCGGGTACGCAGGGTATCCATCTCGCCGTCTAATTTGTGGGCTGCGAGCGCAGGTTGGATATCCCGGTTGGCATTCGCTTCGTGAACCAGCGTCAGCATGCGCTCAAGGATGCGGCACATGTCGTGCAGATCGGCGCGGTCCTGAACCGAGAGTTGCGTGCCGTAAGCGCGGGCACGTCCGACGAGCGTGAGCACGAGGTCGCCGATGCGCTCCAGGTCGAGTACGAACTTCAGGCAGGCAAGTAGCTCTTTCACGCGCTTTGGCGGAGCTGAGGTAAGTTCTCCAGCAATCCGCTCGTCAACGTAACGGTCAATTTCGTCCAGCTCTGCTTCGCACTCCTTCACGGTCACGAACGCCAGCGACGATGAATTGGCCAGTCCCTCGGCAAGGTTCATCACTGCGTCGCGGGCCACCAGGCAGGCATGCGAGCCGAGGCGGAGAAGATCGGGATCCTGGCGCACGTCGGGAGAGGAAGCCTTGGCTAGCCGGCGTGGTGTCGAAGGTGCCTTCTTAGGCGAAGGGCGCATTTTCGTTCTTGTACAGCAAAATCATTAAAGCAACATGAACGACGAGCCGAGGTCAGCCAGTTGGCAAATCGCACACGCCCAGCCACCCAGCCCATATTCTGCGCTTAAACGGACTAGAAATAGCGTGAAAATTGTGGTTAAACTACGGCCTCTGTGAACCCAAGTGCAGTATCGAATCAGACTCTGGCACGCATGAGCGCGGCGCTTCTGTGGGCTATCCTCCTGCTTTTTTCGACTCCCGTTATCGCCCAATCCCCTGCAAACGACTCCGATGCGCAACTTGCAACCAAGTTTCTTGATCAGAAAGGCGAGGCAGGTGACACGCTTAAGTGCGTAATCAAAGCCACGCAACCGTTTCTCGATTTTGCCTTCCGCTTTGAGGCGGGATATATCGTTCGCTGTCCGCTTAAGGAATTCGCCGGCACGGGAGGCACGGTTGTCTCTTTCGTGCGCGTTACACCTGAAGGAGGCAGTCCGATCATCCTTGGTGACGCCTACAAGCTGCCCACGGGCGTGGACACGGCTACCGGGAAGCGTATCGACCAACTGAAAGACGAATTCGATTTCAGTGGAGGCTTCGCGACAGGGGAAGGAAATTATCAGGTTGATCTTCTCGTATCCAACCGTGAGGCCACGCGGATGTGCAGAAAGCGTTGGCAGGTTCATTTTGAACGTAAGCGCTCCGAGAGAAAGGTGCGGCTCACGTTGAGTGAGCACGAAGCCGCGCCGCTAGCATTCCTTCCCTGGAGCGGTCACTTCGACACTAGTGGATCCGGACTACGCTTGACTGTATTGCTGGATACGGCTCCGGTTAACCCGTACTCCGCAAAATTGCGTGCCTGGGACCGGTCGTTTCTGCTGAGCGCACTATCAACCGTGATGTCGCAGATCAATTGTCAGTCGGTGCGGTTGGTTGCGTTCAACATGGATCAGCAGAAGGAAGTCTTCCGCAAGGAGAAGTTCGACGAGCCCGGTTTCGGCGAGTTGGCTCAGGCGATGCGGGGTCTCGAACTGGGAATCGTCTCATTTGAAGTCTTAGAGCATAAGCAGGGGCACGCGACCCTGCTTTCACGACTCGCGACTCTCGAGATGACCGACGCACAGCCTTCCGATGCGGTCATCGTCCTGGGGCCGCACACACGTTTTCTCGACAAGCCTCCCCAGGAGTTCCTTCCACCACGGACAGGCAAGGGCCCACAGTTCTTCTACCTCGAATACATTCCGACCTGGCTCCTGGGCCGGGAGTTTCCCGACGTGGTTGAGTATGTGACCAAAGCTCTTGACGGGACGAATTTCAAGATTCATTCTCCGGCGGAGCTGGCACATGCCATGCAGAAGATCACTGCGCAGGTGAAGCACGACGGGAAACAGGCCGGAGGGGGAGCTGAGTAGGCTGCTTCGGCTGGGAGCCACAGTGCTTTGCGGCCCTCTCTCCTATCTACGTGAACAGGCGTTCACGGTGCGCTTGCCCCAATTGAAAGTCCGAAATGGGTCTGTGACGACTACCTTCGTGCGCACACCGTCAATTACAGCAGGGACCGCCACGGCTTTGCCTTTCTCCACAAAGACCACGAGGGCGGATTCGCCAGGGCTATCATTGCTCGCGCCCACCCCAACCCCGATGATGCCGGCGGTCGCCATTAGATCTTGAGCGTGTTGGTGCTTAACGCCGCGAGCCCGAGAAACCTCTGACTCTGTGAGGGCAGCCACGATTTGATCTTCTCGAGCCTGAGCTTGGGATGCAGTTGACGCCGAAGCTTGCACAATTTTGGTGCGTACTCCATCAACCTGTGCCGGAATGGGAAAACGCGCCTGGTTGCGCAGGGTGACCACGACTGCGGACTCGCCCGGATTGTCGTCGCTGCGACCTACTTCAACTCGGTCGACTGCCGGATCCTGCATAAGCTCGAACATGCGGTGATTACGCGCAAGCGTGGCACGTGAAATCTCGCTTTGGGGCAGGGTAGAGGGTGCCGCACTACCCTGAGTTGTAACTTGCGACTGCGCTCCCGCAGGGCACGAGATCGGATGATCGGGGCCGCCGACAACCTGCGGTGCAGTGCCGCTTGAGTCCTTTAGAGCGTTGTAGGCGTCCTGAATCGGGTTTCCAACTGTTCCGGTACTGCTGCCGGCATAGAGCAATGCGATCGGACGCGAATTCGAAGAATCAACGATCAGCGAGCCGGAATCTCCGCTGTTACTGAATGCAGTACCAGTGATGGAAACTTGATTATCGAATACTACGGTGAACTGAGTGCCGCCTTGGCATTGTGTCTGATACATGACCTGAACGGCCGTGTCGATTGCGGTGACTGTCGAGCATGTGAGGCCTGTAGCATCACCACTCTTGGCTACGCCTTGGTTTATGGCCGGTGTTCCCGTGGTCGCCGAGGGCTGGGCGGGCTGTCCGACTGCAGCTAAGTCCAAAATTGTCCCGCTGGTGTCCACTTGGCCGGATACAACCTGCGCAATCGCGGCATCGACGGCGTGGGGGGCGGTCTTCAGCGGCGCTGCTTGAGACATGTTGGCGACTGTTCTGATGGGAGAGGTTCCGCAATTGCTATCGGCGAGGCCAGGTTGAGAAATGGGATCCCCTGCAGTGCCCTGATCGGATTTATCGAGTACGTGGTTGTTGCTCAAAATGTAGAAAGTTCCAGCGCGCGAAACCAGAGAGCCAAGAGTTCCCGAGCAACAAAAGATGCGGCTGTTGCTGGTTGTTTTGTCTGTGGAATTACCGCCACTCGTTCCTAGTTTGATCGGACCACTCTGCGCATCCTGATTGTCATGGTGAACACGTACATCCGCCTGGGCAGTTCCCGACTTGGTAGTGTCAGCTACTGACACGGCCGTGATCGTGATGTTAGAAGGATTGGGGGCGACTGCAGGCGCCGTGTACAAACCGGAAGAACTAATTGTCCCGACAGTAGAGTTCCCGCCTTGCACATTTCCGGCACTCCAGGTAACGCCAGTGTTGGTTGTTCCCGTTACATTTGCGGTGTAGAGCTGTGTTCCACCTGGGTCAACGGTGGCGGAAGCTGGCGTGACCGTGACCATTATGTTCTGAGTAGTTCCCGAAGTGGGAGAGGTAGAGCTGGTGCTCGATCCGCCTCCACAAGAAATAAATATAGAGGCAACCGACAGCAGGAACAGTGCCTCAGTCCAGGCCGCGATACTTCTCGTTGTCATCCAGCTTCTCCGAAGGTACCGTTGGTTCGATTCAGGAACTCGCAAAAAGGTTACCAAGGCGGCATGAAAGTCGCAGGACACGAGCCTTAACTTTCGGAGTGCGATGAAGAATCGAGCGTCGCCGGGCTAGGCGCGCGGCGCTCCGTTTCCAAGTGCATTGAGCTAACGTGAGGATAGATAAAAGGATTTGCCGGAATTTCGCGGCTACCAGCTCTTGTGGATTTTTGTATCGAAACCGAAGCCGCCGTTTTGATCGCGTGTGCCGCTGAAGGACACGCGCGGGTTCACGTGGTACTCGAGTTTGATGGTTGTGTTCTGCGTCTGCGTCACATCGGTCGCGAATGTGACGAACAGGTTTCCGGTTACGCGCTGCTGGATCGCGATACGAGCGCCCGGGTTTTGCTGGTTATATCCCAATTCGGGATCTATGGTGAGCTGAGAGATACCCGCTACCTTCTCGAGCCGGCTCGTGACCTGGCGGCTTACCTGCGACGCGACCAGCGATTCAGCGCCCATGCTGCCGGGAGGAGTTGGATTAGCATTCGATGCTTCCGTGGTCTTTCCGAAAGCGATCAGGTTGATGATGTCCGACGGCGGCAATGATGGCACCGATGTGTACGACGTGTGCAAACGATCGGACGGGCCGTCGAAGCGCATCATGATGTTGTATTCCTGGATGGTGGTGCTCACGGCGACATTCACGACAGGCCGAGTCTGATAGGGGTTTACGAAGTCGATGGTTCCGCTTTCGAGAATGTAACGGTTGCCCTGGAAGATGAGATCGCCGCCTGAGAGGTTCACTCTGCCCAGAATCACTGGATCGGCTCCGGTGCCACGAACTTCAAGGTTGGCGGTGCCGTCGAGGCTCAAGGTGCGGCTGGTCAGGTTGATGCCGTTTGTCGCTGCCACCGTGAGATCGAGCTTCACGTTGTCGGCAAAGCCCTGTGATGGTGGAGGAACGGTATCGCCCGAGAACTGGCTGATGAAATTCATCAAGTCGAAGTCGGGAGCGAAGGAGAGTTGATTTATCCGCACTTGTCCGGTTAGTAGCGCAGAGTTCAAATCGCCAGTGAGCGCAAGGTTTGTTCCCAGTCCAGTACGTACGCCATCGGGATAGAGCAGGCGAATTCCGCGTCCGGCGAGCGCCAGGTTGAAATTCAGGGCCGGCCGGTATACGACTCCACCGGTTGCTGTGACCTCTCCTCCTCCTACTGTTCCTTTAAAGCTGGTGATATTGAGACGATCTTTCGTTAAGGTCAGGACGCCGTTCCCATTTTGCAACCCGAAAGGCAGGTCGCCACCGGCTAGTCCAGCGTTCACAACCTGAATCTGTCCTTGAACATCTGGGTTCGCGCGGTTGCCGTACGAGTTAATATTTAGCTTTAGCTGTCCTGAGGTTACGTAGTCGGGATCGAAGAGTTGGATCAACTTGAGGTCGGCGGTGCCCAGCGCCAGCAAGGAAATCGGCGCGTTAAGATCGTTGATCGGCACACGGGCCTGAAGTGCAAGATCGGTATCCGTGCCGCGTAGTTGAGCCCGCTGAAGAGAAAGCACGCCGTTGACGTAGTCGACGTGAATCGGGCTCACGGCTGCGAGTTGCACGGCGTTGGTGTAATTCACGTTCAACATCGGAATCTGTGCGTGCGCCTCGATACGATTCTTGTCTTTAAGCGGGCCGCGCAGCGTGGCATGTAACTCGGCCTGCCCGGAAAGCTTGCCTGCCTGCGCCGGGGCATAAGCGGCTACGATGGTTCCGAGTGGAATGGCCTGTGTGTCCAGGGTTGCGTCCGCGTAATAGTCGCCGGTGAGGTTCACCTTTCCGTGACTGCGAACGGAGGTATTTAGCACCTGCGAGTTGAGATCGAAGTTTCCGACATGGTTGGCAACATTGGCGTTCAGCACAATGCCGTTCACCGTTTGCTTGTCAATAACCAGTTTGGGAATCTGTAAGGAGGTGGTGAGCTGCGGATCCTGAACGGTTCCATGTCCATGGGCAACGAGGCTCAGCACTCCTGAAATATCCATTCCTCGCTGCTTTACTGTTTGCAGTTGCGCAAGCTGGACTCCCGGTGCCTGCAGTTGCAGATCGTAGGTTTGATTTTTTGCGTAATAAACGAGAGTACCGTTTGCTGCTCCAGCGGGAACGCGCGCCGCCAGCTTCGCGCTCACGGCTTCCCCCGTGCCATTGAAGTTGACGTTCAGCGAGTTGATCGGCTCAGCCGCGACTTGAGCGTTGGTGAGGTTCACCGTGCCTTGCCCGATGGGATTCAACTCGGTCCCGTGCACACTCACGTTTGCCGCGAGCGTTCCCTTAATGGGAGTAGTGACCCCACCGGCTTTGGCCAGCGCCCCGACGTTCAGGTGGTTAGCGTTGAGGCGTACCTGAATCGGGCTGTTGTTCGAGAACGCCCAGTTATGAAGGCCCGCACTGAGATTGAAAGTGACGTGCCCGCGATCCGCCGGATCGAGTTCCCCGTTAGTCAGGCTCGCCAAAGTGGGGCTGGCATCGATGTTCGTCCGCAAAGTCTTCCATTCTGTGTCGTGTACGCGGAGGTTCGCGGCGCTGAAGAGTCCGTTCAGATGCGGCGCAGCCATCGATCCTCGGACGACTCCACTGAAGCTGGCGGCTCCGTAGAGCCCGAGTGGCGGCGAACCAGGTGGACGAAAATCGCTGCCAATGTTTTCGAGTTCATGAAGTTCGTTGGATTGCAATCGAACCTGCAAGGCTGAGCGATCCCTTACGGTTCCATTGAGATTGAGCGAGGTCTGCGGCAGGCGAAGATAGCTGTCTGTCACGGCGATTGATTTTGTTGTGTTGGCGTAGCTTGCGTGAATTACACCGTCGAGCGGGACCGGAGCTGCGCTTCCTGTGGCGGGAGCGAGCGTGGCCTTCACGGTCGCGTTCGTCTTCGCCATGAGATTGTCCAAGGTGCGTCCCCATGTGGCGTCCGTATCGGCATTCAATCTGCCATTCAGCGCTACCTGTTTAAGAGCCGGCGAGTTCATCATCGCTTTTAGGTCCGCGACATTCACTCCATGGAGATTGGCGACGAGGTGCGACTGTGCCTTGCCGACAAGATCGTGCACCTTCAAGTTGCCGGTGACCTCGCCGCCCAGCAAGCTTGCACGGATGCTTTTTACTTCAAGATTGCCTTGCCTCACCGTGTAACGCGCGCCGATGTCGCGAATGTTAGTGCGCAGCGTAGGGGAAACTACCTGCAGGGCACGGCTGCTGAGCCCGCCATCGACGACGATCAGAGCAAGCATCGGCGTATCCGGCTGGGCCTGATATTGCAGCGATCCGTCAGCTTGCAGAATGCCGATCGGCAAGGAAGCGTTCTTCAGAGTTTTGCGGATTTGTCCAGCATCGAGGAGCGCACGGTACGTAGCATTCACATGCGGATGTACGAAGTCGGTAAGAGTCGCGTTAAGAATGAACTGCGAGTTGCCGCTGTGAAGAGTCGCGTCGGTCAGCTTGAATTGCTGCGGAGTGACCTCGAACTTGGCGCCTAGGTCGTGCGGAATAGGATTGAAGTTCTCCAGGTTCAGGTGCCCGTCTTTGTAGCTCAACGTGCCTGAATACTTCTTTTGCGAAGCATCGAACGCGGACTGGAAGTTCAGGTCGTGCAGGTCGGCGTTCATCACACTCTTACGGTTGTTGTAATAAACCTCGCCATTGTCGAGCAGTGCGTGCCTGACTCCGAGATCGAAGATGCTCGTATTGCTCTTTTGTCCGCTGCTCTTGGTTTGCGGCACATTGTCCGTGCCATGCGCATCGACGAACAGTCGGACCACAGGATGGCTGACAGTTACGTCGTCCATGTACCAAGTCTTGCTGAGGACAGAGACAATGCGAATGCCGGCGTGGAGGTGATCGACGGTCAGAAGCGGAGGCGTAGGGTACGGATTTGCCCCGTCAATTACGACGTTGTAGAGGTCGAGGCTCGGCGAGATACCGTTGAAATGCAGAGCGTAGTCGCGCGCGTGGACCTGAGATCCCAAAGCGGCAGTAATTTTCTCTTGCGCCGTTCGCAGCACGTATTGATGAACGGACCGGCTGTGCAGAAGCACGTAGACAGTAAGTACACCAGCAATAATGAGAAAGAGAACAATTCCAGCTATCCAGGCAGCAGCTCTCTTCCAGCGTCGCCGGGGAGGGAGCTGCTCGACGAAACGCGGCTTCTCGGGCGGTTCATGGTAATAAGGAGGTAGATTTGGTGCTGCGCTCAATGCCTCTGACTCCGCTCAGAATGCCTGCCCGATGGTGATGAAGTACTGCCATGATTTGACTCCCGGAGGAGCATTGAAGTTGTAACCAAAGTCCACGCGGATCGGTCCTATTGGCGTGGCATAGCGAAATCCCAGTCCTGCTGTATTGGTGTACTGGCCATGAAATCCGATCGTGCGAAATACATTGCCACCGTCGTAGAAGGGAACTACGCCGAGTCCCTGCTTCAACGGCACAGGAATGCGGAACTCGGAATTGACCAAGAACAGTTGGTTGCCGCCAACCGGAATCGTGATCTTTGAGCACGTGCCGGGATCATTGGGATCTCCACAGGCTAGAATAACTCGCTGCGGTCCGGCGCTGTTCAGGGCAAATCCACGCAGGGTATTGCCGCCACCGGTGAAGAACTCCTGGCTGAGCGGAACGTGCCCGCTGAATGCCTGAACGAATCCAACACGAACGCTGTTGGCCCATACAACTTTTTGCTTGGTGAGAGTCTTGTAATACGCGGTCTGAGCCAGGAACTTCCCAAAATTGAAATTTGAACCTAAAGCCGATGGATTGAAGTCGGCCTCCCACGTCTCGTAAATGCCTTTGTGGGCGTCAAGCTGGAAGTCTCTTGTGTCACGCACATAGGTGGCCGAGAGGGTCGACAGCCGGACATGCCGGTCGGAGGGCGGTACCAGATCGGGAATCAGCAGGTGGGTGAGTCCGGTCTGTGAGTAATTGTAGTGGAGAAACAGATTTGTTGTCTTGTCCCGATTCAAGGCGCGTTGTAACTGCCAACCCGCCTGGCCGATCAGCGAAGTGAAGATCGGATTCTGCGCATCGTGCTCTCCACCGATACTGAAGCTCGACCCCCAATTGGTACCGCGGAAATAGGGATCGGTGTACACGATCTGCCCGTGCTGGTCGAGGCGCGAGCCTAACGCATTGAAGCTGATTGTCTGGGCTTTACCCCACAAGTTTTTGCGCGCGTATTGAAGAAGGGCTCGCGGTCCATAAAATGTCTGCTGGTTGGTCTTGAAGTTCTTGTTCAGTCCCACAACGGGAAGTCCAGGTACGGCGACGGTTCCGCTGGGGATGTTGCCGCCGCGATTGATCACGTCAAAACCGAATCCGTACGTTAGGTCGTTCTTCTTTGCCTCGTGAACTTTGACCAGCACATCTTCTTCTGACTGGGTCGTAATGCGCCGCCGAGGATCAATTTCAGCCCAGTCGAACACCCCCACGTTGTAGAGCTGGCTTTCGTTGGCCAGCATGTCGTCTTCCCGGAGAGGCGCCTCGGGGGAGATGGGAGCCACGCGATTGATCAGCGCCTGTTGTGTCTCGCCCCGGCCGAGCGTCACCACACTCGCCGTTCTAACCTGCGGACCTTCATCGATGAGATAAGTGACGTCGAGGTGATGTTTGTCTTTGTCGTGCGGCTTGGCGGTTTGACGGAAGCTGGCGTTCAGGTAGCCCAGCTTCAGATAAGTCGACATCATCGTGTTGCGATCTTCCTGCGCGAGGGTTTGTGAATAAGGTTTGCCCACCGCAAGATTCAGTCCTTTAGGAGCAAGCACTGAAAGAGACTGCGTATCGTTGCCCTCGACGTGCATCGCTTCGACGATGTCGCGTTCACCCTCCGCTACGCGGAACGTGACTGTGATGTTGCCGGCTTCGTTGTGGACCTCCGGCGTGACCTTAACATCACTGAAGCCGTTGGCCTGGTATACCCGCTGTAGGTTCTTGACACTGGTATGAACCAGATTCTCGCTGTAGCTACCGTGGGTAAAGACATGAGCTTTCTTGACGGGCACGTGCGACCGGAGGTCATCTTGTTTTAATGTTTGGTTGCCGGCGATATCGACGTCCTTCACTCTGTGTCGCGGTCCCTTGGCGATCTCATAGAGAATGGTTTGGCCGTCGGTCTGCGCTTGGGTTGTGACGTTCACCTTGGCATCGAAGTAGCCCTTCGACTGGAAATGCGAGATCAGGTTCTTCCGCCCTTCCTGGATGATCTCCGGATCGATTCCCACCTCCTGATAAACCGGCAGCAGTTTTTTCTTGGTCCAGCTCCACACGTGCGCGTCCTGAAGCTTCACGTGAACCAATGGTCCAGCCTGGACGTTGAAAGTGATATCCGCGCGATTGTTACTGGCGTTGTAGCTGGCGGAGATTAGCTTCACTTTCGCGTCGAGGTGATCCTGACTCATTAGCGAATTCTGCAGATGGTTTGTTGCGTTCTGCAGCGTCTTGAGGGAATACGTTTTTCCCGTGCGGATAGCAGCATTGCGGAGGCGGGCTCGGAAAGAACGGACTTTGGACTGGAGAAAGGCTGTGTCTTGTGGTGTCGCTCCGGTAAGGGTGACTGTGCCAAACTTCGCCTTGCGTGCGAGCTCGATATCGAAGTAAACATTCGCGAGGCCGTGAACCTTGTCAGTCACGACGCGCGTTTTCACCTGAGACTGGAAGTATCCTTCCCGTTGCAAAAATCGTTCCAGATCCTTTTGCGCGTTGGCGACATCGACCGGGGTATAAGCTCCGCGCGGCGGATACTCAGCAACCTGAAGTAACCGCGCATACGCGAATCTCTGCTCCGCCCCTGGGAATGAGTACAAGCCGAAGTACACGGCCGGCTCGAGGACAAAGAGGATGCGGATTCCAGCAGGTTCTGGCCTCATCTGAATCTGCACGTCGTGAAAGTGCCCGACCCGCTTCAACGCGGCTATGGTTTCATCGACCTTCGCTTGCGAGAAGGGCTGGTTCTGTTTTTGCGCCAGTAAAGGCACCAAGCTCTCGGTGTTCAACTCGGGCTGTCCAGCGAGTTCTACAGAGGAGACGTTCTGCCCTTCGTATGACGGAAGCACCTCTTTTGTTTGCTGCGAAGTATGAGGCGTTTGTGCAGGCGTGGCAGTGGGTCCGGTTTGCGCACAAAAAGAAGTGGCGCAGAGTATTAGATCGAAGAGAGCGGCGCATCGATAGCGCCAGCCCGAATAGGCGAAAGCGATCACGCTCTGATGAGATGAACAGAGAAGCCGAGTGTTTGTCTCAGACGCGACTTGTCGCTGGCTCGCCTGCCAATCAGCGAAGCGGCAGCACCGGAATGCCTCGCCTGCGGCGCTCGATTATCCTTCTGCCGGAACAGCAGCATGCGATTTAGAGCATCTGGCCGCGCCGACAATCGAATCTAAGGGAGAAAAGAAGTACGCCATGCAACTTTCTAACCATGCGGGCAGAAAAGCCCCAATTTTCCATCCACTAAAGGAGAATTCGAAGACATGAAGCGAACATGGTTGACAGCTCCGGTTTTGCTCACAGCTTTTGCCTGGGCAGGAGCGCAAACAGCTGGATCAGGTGGATCGGTAATTGGAGGAAGCAGCACAAGCGCCGGTTCAAGTACTACAACTAACGGCGCAGCCACAATGGGCTCTCACAACAGCACGGCAGCAGGAACTCCAACCGGCACAGCCGCCGGTCCAATGAACGCGACCCCAACTGGACAAACAACGACCACGAATCCGAGCAGCAGCACCACTACTATGAACTCGACCGGAGTTGGTTCGACCTCTGCGAATCAGAACACCACCGGAACGGTGGGTACGACACGAACCTCGACTACTCTAGGTACAACAACCGGAACCACATCGACCTTGCCAAGCACGAGCACGACGGGATCCGCAGGAAGCACCGTTGGATCCACTGGAACGACGGGCACGAGCGCAACGGGAACCACCGGAACGACGAATTCCATGGGAGCGACGAATTCTACGGGAACAACTGGCAATACTACCGGCGTGAACGGCACGACCAATTGTGCTCAATCGACTCCAGGAACGGCGGGCAGTTCCACTACGAGTCCCGCGGCAACCACTGGTACGACTGGGACAACCTCAACAACTGGAACGGGTTCGACGACCGGAATGAATTCGACGAATTGCTCTTCAACTACAAACTCCACCCTTCCTCACTGATATCACATACACCGCTTCGCTCCAGCGTAGATCTCATGAATGCGCTGGAGCGGAGGGGCATTTGTTCCCTAAGTATCTTTTCCGGTAACACAACTTTACTTTCCTTCCCCTGTTCTCATCTGTAGCATCTTTTTGGCTGCCACTCGCTTGAGGAAAAACCATAAACAATCACGTTCGAGCCGTGGGCACCCGCCAAAAGTGTGGTCGAGCGTGTTCGCAATGGTTCTCTGCGTGGCGAGTGCATCGTTCGCTGCTGATTCACCATCTCCGGTGGATCTGAACAACGGCTTTCAGCAGATGTACAACCTTGACTTCCCGGGCGCGCACCTGACTTTCGCGCAATGGGAGCAGGCTCATCCCGACGATCCCATGGGACCGGTCTCGAATGCGGCCGCATATCTGTTCGCCGAGTTCAACCGGCTGAAGATTCTGGAGTTCGACCTCTTCACACAGAACGACAAGTTTGAAAAGCGCCCCAAGCTTTCGCCCGACCCGTGGGTAAGAGCCTCTTTCGAGAATGAGCTGCAGCGCGGCGATCGCATCGCAAATCGGCGCCTCCAGATAACTCCGAATGACCTTCACGCCCTGTTTTCCCTCGTGATGATCAATGGCTTGCGCAGCGACTACACAGCCATGATTGAGAAGAAGAATCTCCTCGCGCTCAATTACACAAAGAGCTCGCGAGCAATGGCGGAAAAACTGTTGGCTGCGGATCCGTCGTACTATGACGCGTACTTGGCCATCGGCGTGGAAAACTACTTGCTGAGCTTGAATCCTGCTCCGATCCGCTGGATCCTGCACATCGGCGGTGCGCAGACCGATAAGGCGGAAGGACTCCAGAAGTTGCGTCTGACAGCCGAGAAGGGACACTACTTCGCTCCATTTGCGCGATTGTTGCTAGCGGTTGCGGCGCTGCGAGATAAGGATCGCAGTACAGCGCGTGAGCTCCTCGCCGGATTGTCACGCGAATTTCCGCAGAATGACCTCTACCGCAAAGAACTGGCTAGGATTCAACCTTAGAGCCAATTTCCCCTCCTGTTTTTGGCAGAGCTACGGCCGAGGGCGGAAGTGAGCGGCTCACAGTAGCTTCTCAATGGCGTCAATCGCTGTCTTCAAACGTTGTTGTGGGCTTCCGTAGACAAACGTCCACCGCAATTGTCGCTCTTGCAGCTCATCGCGGAACCGGTTTGTCATCCATTGGCGCAGGTGCTCACCATCTCGCAATCCATCCTGCGTGAAGGGAATGTCGCAGTCGGTGAGTAGATAGAGGTCATAACGGCGCTGGCTGGCGATCTTCTCGACCTCGGGAGAGCAAGATCCCATGTAGCGCTCTTGCCAAATACAGGTTGCGAGAACGTCGGTGTCGCACACCAACACGCGATTCGCAGTTTGGGCTAGCTGATCCTCAAGCTCGACTTGCTTCTGTGCGATGTGGACAAATTCTTCCTTGCTCCACTGGTAATCGAAGAGTACTTCGCGTCCTACGCTGACTTCGGTGTACTGGCGTCCATATTCGGGAACCCAGACTGTCTTGAAATGCGCTGCTAGTTCCTGCGCGAGCGTTGTCTTGCCGGTGGATTCCGCGCCGACGATCGCAACGCGCTTAATCATGCGGTCACTTCCTGGCTGCCTTGAATTTGGCGATCAGCCATTCTCATCTGCCATTCGCGCAAGCCTACGATGCACATGCCGAGAAAGACTGCGTAGAGAAGGCTGGTGAGATACAGTCGTTTGTAAATGTAAAGTGCGATGTAGATTACGTCGACTGCAATCCACCACCACCAGTTCTCAATGACCTTGCGCGTGAGCATGTACTGGGCGGTAAGGCTCATGGCAGAAGTAAGTCCATCCCACAATGGAACGGTGCTATTAGTGTATCTACGAAGGAGCTCGTAGACGACGACCGTGCCCAATGCGGTGAGTGCAAGGTAGACGATCATGCCTCTCTGTGAGGTTCGGCTGACCTTCAGCCGTGAATGCGCGACCCCGCCGTGCAGCCAATTCCACCAGCCGTAGATCGAGATCGAGATGTAAAACCACTGCAGGAGGGAATCGGCATACAAGCCTGAACGCCAGAAGACGACGACGTAGAAGATGTTATTGGCGATTCCTGCAGGCCAATTCCAGACGTTCTCCTTCACCTGAAGCCAGACGCAGGTCGCTCCTGTAACGAAGCCCAAAAGTTCGGTCCAATTCAACATTCAGGCAGGAAAGGTTAACACTCGAGCGGGTCCTGCAAGGTCGCCCAGGACAGACTCTGAATGTAGTCGAGACCCAATGTATTTTCGTCCCAAAACCGGAATCCAAGGCTTCCGAATTCTGTAGCTGCTTTCCGTTTGTAATATTTCTGAGCGAAATCGGAAAGTTAGTCCCGCACAATCAACAACTTATAGTCACTCTCGATTGGTAGGGAGGTTGCAAACAGGCAGGTGGCTGTTCCTGCTCAACCCAAAAAAAACTCCCCGTGAAAATCGGGGGATTCACTAAATACAGGAGACGGTACATGCAACAGCTCTCCAACATTCTGCGATTTATCGTTTTCGGATTCGTTTTGTCGACTACATGCACCCTGCTCGGACAGACGTTGGCGACAGTACAGGGCCAAGTGACCGACCAAAGCGGAGCCGTCGTGCCAAGCGCCACTGTAACGGTGACGAATACCGCAACTTCGATTTCGCAAACCACGAAAACAGATTCGAACGGAAACTACCAGGTGCCGGCGTTACCGATAGGCACCTATGAGGTTGAGGTTCAGGCTTCGGGCTTGGAGAGACAACGAGCAAAAGGCCTGATTCTTGATGTTGGCCGGAACACCGTTCAGAACTTTCAATTGAAGGTGGCTCAGGCAAATGAGGTCGTCACAGTGGAGAGCGAAATCCCGGTGGTTGAATCGACAACCATGACGGTGGGCCAAGTCATGGACCCAAAGAACGTTCAGCAGATTCCCTTGAACGGTCGTCACTTCGTTGATCTCGGGTTCCTTGTTCCAGGAAGTGTAACTCCTCCAGCTAACGGATTTTTGGCGCAGCCCATTCGTGGACAGGGTTCGCTCGCCTTCAATACCGCTGGCCAACGCGAAGATGCTGTGAACTTCATGGTCAATGGCATCAATCTGGCCGATATGACGAATGGTCAGATTACCTTTCAACCTACGATTGCTACGCTGGATGAATTCAAGGTCGACAATTCAAGTTATAGCGCGGAATCAGGTCGTAACTCCGGCGCGATCGTAAATATGGCGACCCGCTCAGGAACCAACAGCTTCCACGGCGAGGCTTTTGATTTCATGCGCAACAATTACTTCGACGCTCGAAACTTCTTCAATAAAGTCGGGGCGCCGCAGTCGCAGTTTATCCGCAATGATTTCGGTGGGGATGTGGGTGGACCGATCATTAAGAACAAGGTGTTCTTCTACGGTTCATATGAGGGGTTGCGGCAACGGCAGGGAATCACTATTAATCAGCAGGTCCTGAGCGCGGCGCAACGAACCGCCGCACTAGCCTCTCCCAGCCCAACTGTGCGCCAACTCGTTCCGTTGATTCCCCAGGCAAATGATTCTTCTGGGACCAAGTTTATTGGCTCGGCATCCGCTCCGGTAAAGCTCGACCAATGGACCGGTGACATCAGCTATAACGTAAGCGAAAAAGACCGAATACACGGTTATTATGCGTTGCAGAAAGACGTCCGTACTGAGCCGACCGACGCAGGTGGTGGAAGCACTGTTCCAGGATACGGCGACCAACGCACCGCACAACGACAGCTGTTCACGTTTGGCGAGAGCCACGTGTTTAGCCAAAGTCTGGTCAACGAGGCACGTCTAGGCTTTAACCGCATCCACATCATCTTTGACCCGATAAACAAAGACGATCCAACGAAGTTCGGCATCAATGGTACGCGCAGCGGACCTGTTGGCTTGCCTGAAATAAATATCCAACAGGGAGGTTTGGACTTCGGAGGCGTGTCCGGATTTCCTCAGGGCCGCGGCGACCTTACTTCCGTAATCAGCGACACTGTGACTTACCTTCGCAGTAAACATACGTTCAAGTTCGGTGGGGAAGGCCGACAAGTGAACGATAACGGAACGTTTAGCCATGACATCGGATTCGTTCAGTTTGCGAATACCACTGATTTCATCAATGGCAACGCGTTACTCTTCACAAACGGCGGAGACGTGACTCCGCATTTCGTACAGCGTGCGCTTGGTTTTTTTGCCATGGACACGTTCAAGCTTGCTTCATATCTCACGCTTGAACTCGGGCTTCGCTACGAGTGGAATATGACGCCATTCGAGAAGGACAACCGCTGGAGTGAGTTCCTGCCATCAACCGCGCAGTTGATTCAAGTGGGATCGTCTGCGTTGCCCTTGTTGTATCAACAGAACAATAAGAACTTCGAACCGCGTCTCGGTTTTGCCTGGGACTTGTTTCATAATGGGAAGACAGTGTTGCGATCAGGTTATGGCTGGGCCGTGGATCAGCCACTTCCAATTACGAACCCGGCGAGCAATCCACCTTTCGTGAACGCGTTGCGTTTCGCAGGAAGCACGTCCAAGCCTTTTACAAGCTTCGCCACTCTGGCTTCAGATGCGGCGGCCGCTGGGGCTGCGGTCAACACAGTGGATCAAAACTTCAAAAACGCTTACGTACAGTCCTACAACCTGAACATTCAACAGGAGATCACGCCTTCGACAGCGGTCATGCTCGGATATTTCGGATCGAAGGGAACACATCTCCGGCAACAAATCAATCTGAACCAGCCGTTCTACACGAACACAACTACAGGCGCTCAGTCACGGCCGTTTCCCACGATTGCTGCGAACAGCCCCATTACTCCCGGGGCCGCGCTTGGCACCAATCTGACTGATCGAGTCAGTAATGGCAATTCGAACTACAACGCACTGTGGGCAACAGCCACACGTAGGATGACCAGGAACTTGCAGTTTTCAGCGAACTACACCTGGTCGAAGTCGCTGGATTATGCATCGCAGACGGGATCTGCAGCACCCGAAAACAGCCTAAACGTCCGCGGTGACTATGGCCTGTCGGACTTCGATGCCCGCAACCGATTTGTCTTTAGCGGTCTGTACGAACTGCCATTCACGGGCAACCGGCTAGTCGAAGGCTGGCGTTTAAGCGGGGTCCTCAGTCTGCAGTCTGGGAGTCCCATCACGTTGTTGAACGGCCTCTCGTCTACCACCTTTACTGGTGTGTCGACCAACAGACCTGATCAAATCGGTCCGGTAACGATTGTCAATCGCATCATTACCGATCCTTCGAACTCGCAGGTTGGCCTTATTCAGTGGCTGGCGCCCAATTCCGTATGCGACCCTCGAGCGGGTGCCTGCGCTGCTGGAACGTCGTATGCGTTACCTGTGACTTCTGTGAACGGAGTGAACATCTTCCACTTCGGGAACATGAGGCGTAATTCGGTGCCTGGTCCCGACTTCAAGAACCTGGACCTCGCTTTGGCGAAGACAACGAGAATTACTGAGCGCCTCCGTCTGGAGCTCCGAGCCGAAGCGTTTGATCTTGCCAATCATCCCAATTTCGGCTTTGGCGGTTCAACCCGGACCGCATTGGCGGGCTCCGCATCATTCGGAGTCATCAACTCAACTCGGTTCCCAAATGGAGACTCCGGTTCAGCGCGACAGCTCCAGTTCGCGGCGAAGATGATCTTCTGAATCTTCGGGCACGTAGTAGCCCGGTCCCGGGTCGGGACTGGGCTTTTTCTTTTCGCGAGCGTGAGCTATTTGGGGATTATGGGCTTCTTCTGGCTCTTGCGGTCGTACACGTAGCCACCACCGCCGCCGGCTAGTGCGCCGATCGCGGCGCCCTTCTTCCCGCCGGCGAGTCCGCCGATTGCTGCTCCTCCTAGCGCGGAGCCACCTACAATCATTGCGGATTTCTTTTTGGAACGGCGTTTTGGCACCGTCTTCTTAGCGGCCGTCTCCAGATAGTAGTGACTGGGCGATGCGACCGGTTGTGCGCTTTGCACGAGTCGGGCGCCTCCAAAAGTTTGTGCTGGCAAGCTCATGGCTGCGAGCAACATCGTTGAAAGAACCCATTTGGGCTGCTTCATTAGTTCCTCCCCGAAACAAACAACAGTCCTTGCGCTTCAGCGCCGGCCAGTGTTGTTGTGCGTGAAATTGTTGTGTTGTTGGATGACGCGGTTGAGTCCGGAGTTGGAGACGAACGCGAGCAGCAGGAAACTCAAAGAGGACCGGCGCCCTTCATGCGGGGCTCGTCGAGACGAAATTCCCGGGGGGGCCAGCGTGTCCCCACTCTAATCGATATTTGCTTTTACAGTTCCGGTTTTAGCAGATCGGAAATCGTTTCGCGCTTGCGTACTATCTTCGATGATTTGCCCTTCACGAGTACTTCTGCGGACCTGAGGCGGGTGTTGTAGTTAGAACTCAGCGACATTCCATAGGCCCCAGCATCAAGGATCGCGAGCAGCTCGCCTTCTGCTACCTCAGGCAGCTCCCGATCGCGGGCGAAGAAGTCGCCGGTCTCGCAGACCGGACCAACGATATCGAACACACTATTGGCAGTGCTCGGCCTTTTCACGGCGGGCACAATCTCGTGATGTGCCTTATACAAGGATGGACGCAACAAGTCGTTCATCGCTGCATCTACCACGACAAAGCGTTTCGCGCCGTTCTGCTTCACATAGACAACGCGAGTGAGCAGCGCTCCCGCAGGTCCGACAATAGTGCGACCGGGCTCCAGCAAGATATGGACCTTCAGCCCATTCAATCCTTGCAGCAGCGCTCGTGCATAGTCTGAAACTCTTGCCTGGAAGTCGAATTCCACCTGAGGTGAATAAGAAATTCCCAAGCCGCCTCCGGCGTCGACGTAGCGAATGTCGTGTCCGCCACTCTTGAGTTCGCGCACGAGGTCGGTCACACGATTCATCGCTGCCATGAATGGTTCTACGCTCAGAATCTGCGATCCGATGTGAACGCTCACGCCTGCCACATCGAGCCACTTGGAGCGGGCGGCTTCTGCGTAGAGATCCCAGGCGCGCTGAATGGGCACGCCGAATTTGTGCTCGCGCAATCCCGTCGAGATGTAAGGATGGGTATCCGCAAAAACGTCAGGATTGACGCGCAAAGCCATGCGCGCTCGTCTCTTCAGCGAAGCTGCGCGTTCCGCCAGCAGAGTCAGTTCGCTTTCGCTCTCTACATTGAAGACAAGAATTCCTGACTTCAAAGCGAGGTCGATCTCATCGCGCGTTTTTCCGACTCCTGAGAAAACGACTCGTCTCACCGCGCTCTTGTCGGTACGGAGTACCCGCTCGAGTTCCCCTCCCGACACTACATCGAAGCCCGCCTTCATCCTGGCGAGCATCTTCAGAATCGTGAGGTTCGAGTTCGCCTTTACCGAGTAGCAGATGGTGTGGGAAACGCGCCGGAACGCAGAGGTGAATGCTTTGAATCGATCTGCGATGTGCGTAGCGGAATAAACATATAGCGGAGTTCCGAACTTCTCGGCGAGCTCAGTGAGCGGCGACTCGTCGCAGAAGAGTTCTGAGGTGCCCTGTCTACGATCATCGTGATATTGGAATGGACGTTGTGGAGTCTTCAAGGCTGGCCGAGAGTTATTTTACTTTAACAGCTAGTACTGTCTCATCATCGAAGGTTGCGCGGGTGCCTCGATGGTTGTCCACAGCGTCGAAGATCGATTGCACGATCGCATCTGCCCGCATCCTGCAGCTTTGCTGTATGACTTCCTCCACGCGCTTAGGGCCGAACTGTTCGCCCGAAATGCTGATCGCGTCCAGAATGCCGTCGCTAACGAGGACGAACACATCATCCGACTCAGCATTCACCGTCACTTCGTCATAGTCCGCATCCTCGAACAGGCCGAGCGGAAGTCCTGTGGTCTCAATGCGGCTGACTACCCCATTCCGGCAAAAGAAGGGGCGAGGGAGACCCGAGTTGGCAAATGTCATTACACGGGAATCGTCGTCCCAAACCGCGTAGGCGAGGCTTACATATTGAGCCTCAATCCTGCGCTCGTTGAGCGACAGATTGATGGCTGACAGCATTTGCGCCGGATTCGGCTCCAATGAAGCAGTCGATCGAAGTAGACCGCTTACCAGCGCCGCATACAGAGCTGCTGGCGCGCCTTTTCCGCTTACGTCACCGAGGACGAGCGCGACCCGCTCGCCGCTGTACTCGAGAAAATCGAACATGTCACCGCCGATCATCAGCGCAGGTTCGAATTTCGCTGCCAGATCGGCGGACTGCAGTCTCGGCAAAGCTTGGGGTAGCAGTCGAACCTGAATCTCGCGCGCCATGGAGAGATCGCGTTCCAGTCGCTGCTCTTCACGCGCGATGCGCTCATACAGTCGCGCATTCTCGATCGCGATCGCGATTTGGCCTGCGAGCGTGGTGAGCGTCCGTACATGGTCCTCGTTGTAGTAGTTGCGGCGCGTACTCTCGAGATCGAGCACGCCAATGGCGCTCTCCTTATAAATAAGCGGAACGCAAAGCTCCGAGCGTGTTTCTGGATTGAGCTGGATATAGCGCGGGTCCTTGCTTACGTCCGGGGCTAACACAGCCGTCTTTTCCTGAACCGCGTATCCGACTAGCCCGCGTCCGAGAGGAATGTCATGTTTGAGGTGGATGTTCTCCTGATAGCGCAGCGAGAAGCGGTGCACGAGCACAGCGCGTTCTGCGTCGACGAGCAAAATGGAAAACATCTGGTACTCGATCACGCGCGTAAGCAGCTCACCAATTCGTTTGAATAATTGATCGACATTCAAAATCGACGTGAGTTCGCGGCTGATCTCGTTGAGGACGGTCAGCGTCTGTGCCTGTCGTGCTACTCGCGTGTAAAGGCGCGCATTTTCGATCGCTGCAGCGATTCGTGAGGCGACAAGTGTCAAAATGCGATTGTGCTCGTCAGTGAAGTAGCTTTCCTTGCTTGCCTGAATATCGATGACGCCGATGACTCGCTTCTTCGCAATGAGCGGCACGGCTAGTTCGGAGCGGACGATCGGATTGGCATTGATGTAACGCGGTTCTTTGCGGACGTCATCGATCAGAACCGAGCTGCGTCGCTCGACTGCCGTTCCCGTGATGCCTTCACCAACCTTTATTTTGAGCCGTTCTATTTCTGGCGTGTGCCCAATCTGGAAACGCATTCGGAGTTCCTGCGTGCGGTCATTCAAGAGAAGGATGGCGAAGATCTCATAGTCGATGACCTGGCGAACCAGCTCCGCCACTCGTCCCAACAGTTTGTCCATCTCAAGCGTGCTGTTGAGAGTGTCGGCAACGTCGATGAGGAAGTTTTCCAGCCTGAGCGAGACATCTGCAGCGATGCCCTCAAGCGCAGTGCTCGCAGGCGTTGTGGTGACTTTGTCCTGCTTGGGCGCACCATTCCCGACCGCCGGTATCTTTGCTTCGGCGGGTGAATTTTGTTCGGGAGATCTAGTGCGAGTGGAACCCATTGTGCAGCCTTTGATGATAGCGCGAGATCGGCGTAAGGTCGCTCTTAATACAGCGAAGTGCGTGCAAGGGGATGCGACCGGAAAAAGAGATGTGATGGGCTAAAACGGCTAAACGGACTTCGCGCGAGCGGACTCGACGATGCCCACACCGCAGCTAGTGCCGATTCGAGTTGCCCCAGCCTCGATCATGGTTTGGGCATCTTCGAAAGTACGAATGCCGCCTGAAGCCTTCACGCCGAGTTTCTCCCCCACAACGCCGCGCATAAGCGAGATGTCAGCGGGAACCGCGCCTGCATGAGAGAACCCAGTGCTCGACTTCACGAAGTCAGCACCGGCTGCAACCGCGAGCTGGCACGCCAAGATCTTTTCTTCGAGGGATAGCAGCACTGTTTCGATTGTGATCTTCAGTAAGGCTCCGTTGTCATGGGCAACTTCCACAAGTCCACGCATGTCTGCCTGCACTCGATCGCGATCACCCGATTTGAGCGCACCAACGTTCATCACCATGTCCAGTTCGCGAGCACCCAGGCGAATGGCGTCTAAAGCTTCATAGCGCTTCACCGTCGTAGTATTCGCTCCAAACGGAAATCCGATCAGACAGCCAACCTTTACGCTGGTCCCTTCCAGAAGCGAGACGGCCAAGGAGACGTAGGTTGGATTCAACATTACGCAATGGAAGCCGTACCCTGCTGCTTCCCGGCAAAGCTGCAGCACTTCAGTGTTGGTGGATTCAGGCTTGAAAAGAGTGTGGTCTATTAGAGCAGCCAGGCGTTGCCAATCCGCTTGCGCCGGAGCTACCGCAATCTGTGGCGCTTCCCAAATCTCGATAGGCATGACCGAAAGATGATTCTAACTCACTCGTCACCCAGCGCGGAGGGCGGAATCACACAGATGTCCGGAAGATTGCGATAGCGCTCGGCATAGTCGAGTCCGTAGCCCACGACAAATTTGTTAGGAATCGTAAAGCCGATGTAATCGCCTTCGATCTTCTGAATCCGGCGAGCGGGTTTGTCGAGTAGTGCTGCGATCTTCAGGCTTCTCGGTTGATGAGCGCTAAGTACCCTCTGGAGATAACTGAGCGTTAGCCCAGTATCGAGAATATCTTCAACCAGAATGATGTTCTGACCCTCTACCGAATGATCGACGTCTTTCAACAAGCGCACCTCACCGCTCTGTTGATGGCCCTTTCCGTAACTCGAAGTGGACAGGAAATCAAACGTCGCATCGAGGCTGATGCAACGGGCCAGATCGGCGAGGAAGATGGTCGCTCCCTTGAGCACGCCAATGAGGACAACCTTCTGTCCGAAAAAATCCCTCGAGATTTGCTCGCCCATCTCCGCAACGCGCTTGGAAATTTGATCCCGCGTGTAGAGAATTTCCAATCCTGTGTGAATCGTCGCAGCGGCCATACCGCGTATTGTGCTCCTCGCACTAAAAGAACAGCAACTGTAAAAACAGAACCAACTACCCATGCGAATCAACGCGGATTTTGGGATTGGACGCAAATTTTTTAAGATTTGAATCTTCAGGTAGGGCCGTAACCATTGCACTTGGGTTTCTAGTGAATCTGCGTCCATTCTTGAATCTGTATTCATCTGCGTAAGATGTTTCGTTTTGCGACGCTAATAAAGTCGGTTGTTTTTGGAGAGACCTCGATTGGCCATGCCGGAATGCAACCAGCTGTGCAATGAAGCCAAGCGCGAGATTCAAGAGATCGATATCCCAGCCCTAAGGACTATGCAGCAGCGGCACGAGGATTTTGATTGATTGACGTATGCGAAACTGACGAAGGCCGGAGGGGACTTATTCCGGTTGCCAAGCACACCGCACGCGGCATCCTTGAGCGTGACACCGATAAGATCACTACGGATAAGAATCGTAGACTCGTTCTCTATTGCGGTGGAGGCAATCGTTCCTCGCTCTCGGTGTGGATGCTCAAGAAAATGGGTTTCAAAAACGTGTACTCGCTGCTTGGTGGTTGGTCGGCGTGGAGGTCACAATAGCCGCTTACTACTATTCGGCACCGAGTGCACAGGTGAAACCTCATGACAGCGCAACGCGAATTCGTAATTGAGATACTAATGATCAAGCGTCAGGCTGGAAGCGGCGGACCAACAGCTGCTCTAAGGAGATCGCCTTGATTGACTTAAAAGGGAACAAGATCACGTGGCTTGGCCACTCGACCTTTCATATTGAAACAGCTTCAGGCAAGTCGATTCTGATAGATCCGTGGGTGATGAACAATCCTGCTTGTCCCGACGCTAAGAAGAGTTTCAAGAAGATCGATGTAATGCTGTGTACCCACGGGCACGGAGATCACATTGGGGATGCGGTCGAGCTCACGACGGAGCACAATCCAAAGGTTGTCGGAGTATACGAACTATGTCTGTGGCTGCAGAAGAAGGGTGCTAAGCAGATTCTGCCGATGAACAAAGGCGGGTCACAGGTCGTTCAAGGGGTTCGCGTCACGATGGTGCACGCCGACCACTCCTGCGGCATTGAGGACGATGGTCAGATCATCTACGGCGGCGAGCCCTGTGGATACGTGATTGAGATCGAAGGTGGATTGAAGCTTTATCACGCCGGCGACACGAACGTCTTCGGGGATATGCAGATCATCCGCGAGCTCTACGCGCCGGAACTAGTGCTGCTACCGATTGGAGATCTGTTTACGATGTCGCCTCGCGAAGCCGCATACGCATGTAAGCTGCTAAAACCGAAGTTCATTATTCCAATGCACTTCGATACATTTCCTGTCTTGACCGGCCGTCCAAATCAGCTTGAGAAGCTGATTGAAGGCAGCGGCGCGCGAGTCCTGGCGATGCAGCGCGGAGAGACGCTCTCTTAGCTCGTGAGCTCGCTGTCGAGGACCCCAACTGAAACCGGGAACATCAAGAAAGTTGCGGTGTCAATATCACAAGGGTGGAGTCTGGCTACGTCGCACCTGTGAAAATCTCACGCATGAACGAGCTGTGACTTGCATCTAAATAGTAAAGAGTCACAGCGCAGGTTGTTACCTGCAACATATCTTGCTATGTTCGTGGTGCATTCTTATAATCAGCGTTTCTCTGCCGAGAAGCGGTTACTGATTGTGTTTGCTGGCCGCGATCAAAAGGCGCAACCTCCAGATGTTCAGTACGTCTGTTGGAGCGCGCTGGGCGGGTTGTCCGGTGCAAGCCGGGTTGAGGTTCAGAAATCAAGAACTTTCGTGCCGAGTGAGGTGGTCCGGCAGTTCCGTGTTCTAGCCGGACAGCTAATGAAGGAGCTTCGAATGAAGAAGTTGCTCGTGATGTCTCTGCTGGTGATTGCCCCGTATGGCATTGCCCAGGACTCCCAGAGTGCCCAGCCCGGGCAAACCGCTTCCGGTCAACAGGCCGGCGCTCAACCGCAGCAAAAAACGATCAAGGATCCTGCGGAATACAACGCATACATGAGCGCGATCAGTAACAATGATCCAAATGCCAAAGCTCAGGCACTCGAGGCCTTTCTGCAACAATACCCGAACACGGTGGTGAAGGAGGAGACGCTCGAACAGTTGATGGGTTCGTACCAGGCAGCCAATAATGCGGCGAAGACGACCGATGCAGCTAATCGGCTGCTGCAAGTGAACCCAAGCAACGTCCGGGGACTTGCGTTGATCACATATCTCACTCGCCAGCAATGTGGTCAGGGTCAGCTAGCAGCGTGCGACCAGGCTGCGCAATTCGGACAGCGGGGATTGCAGGCGGCCGATTCGATGGCAAAGCCTGCAGGCGTTTCCGATGCCGACTTTGCCAAGTTGCAGAACGGCGTCAAGGTGATCTTCAACGGCGCCATCGCTATTGGGGCCTTACAGAAAAAAGATTACCCAACGGCACAGAAAGCGTTTTCTGCAGCCATATCGGTTCCTGAGAACGCCAGCAACCTTCAGGATGTTTACCCTTTAGCGACCGCATACCTTCAGGCGAATCCACCAGAGTACTTGAATGGCTTGTTCTACGCGGCGCGCGCAGTAGACCTTGCACAGGCGCAAGGAAATGCCGCTGCTCAGCAGCAAATCGAGAAGTTTGCTCTCTACTACTACAAGAAGTATCACGGCGGCACTGATGGATGGGATCAAGTAAAAGCACAAGCGCAGAATGCTCCAACTCCTCCGCCGGGATTCACGATCGCGCAGGCTC